>CABEAE010000058.1_pt1 | contig 78684 bp, 77 predicted proteins | sample 3132301 | NCBI WGS metagenome assembly CABEAE01 (sample SAMEA5534342, study PRJEB31848) | metagenome | biome: tundra; feature: field; material: soil | place: USA | collected 2013-05 | depth 0.45 m
GGCATCGCCGCTATGGGAGCTGCTATCGGCCCCCTCTACGGAGGAGCACTCACGTCCTTCGCCAGCTGGCGATTCATCTTTGCGGGCGAACTGCTCGGCGTCATTGCCGTAATCGTGATGAGATCGTACCTGCGTGAATCCAAGCCGTCGCTAACGTGGCGCGACATAGATCTCGGAGGCGTCGTGCTCTCTGTTGTCGCGCTTGTCTGTCTCGTATTTGGCATTTTGCTGCTCGGCTCTCCGCAATATTGGCAATTCGTGCCGTTGTTCATAGTCACCGGTCTCATCGTTTTTGCCGCCTTCCTCCTTTGGCAAAGGCGGCGTATCAACCACCACGAGGAACCGTTGCTCGATATCTCAGTGCTTAAAAACCGGCTCTATGTCTTGGGTAATGCGGCATCGGCGATCCAGCAAGCCGCCTTAGCAGGCGTGCTTTTTACCTTACCTATATTCATTCTGCAAGTCTTGCGCGAGAGCGCATTTATGACTGGCGTCGCGTTGCTCCCCATGTCGATCGCAATTTTTGTGCTATCGCTCACAGGGGGGCGACTCTCATCCATTTTACAAACCAAGGTAGTTACCCTCCTCGGATTTCTGATATCCGCGGCGGGTACGTTCCTCCTGCGCGACGTCTTTAGCCAGAGCACTCAGATTGTTGACATCATCCCTGGTACGGTGATATTCGGCATCGGCGTGGGGTTGCTGCTGTCTCAGTTGACCAACCTCACCATGTCCGCTGCGCGGAAAGACCAAGAGACCGATGCCTCAGGATTTCTCAATACAGCAAAGAACTTGGGATACTCCGTGGGCACCGCGCTCATTGGCGCTATACTTCTCGTGGGAATCTTTAACGGGCTCGTTTCAGGGATCAGCAGCTCCACGCTGGTGAATGAAACGACGACCCAAGAGCAGATACAACAGAATCTGTACGCGTACGCCCAAAATATGCAGACAAGCGCACCGCCCACTATCCCTCAGAGTTTCATTCCCGAAGCGCAACGCATCGTCGACAGCACGATCAGCTCGGGTATGCACCTCACGTTCGTCTCACTTACTCTGATCATGCTCCTTGGCTTTGTAATCGCGCTCTTCCTGCCTCGGTCAGCGAAATAAGGCTTGAAGCCTTACCGATGCACGTGATACTCGACCTTCAGCCGCTGAAACGCAAGATCATTCACAACATTAATCGAGGAGACGCTTAGCAGTTTTAGTTTGATACCGTGCACAGCGGGTTTAGACTGCTGCCATAAAGCGTTTCACGCTACGTATCTGAACCTCGTGAGGACAAGATAGCTTACGTTATTTCGCAAGACTAAAGTACCTGTTTGTTTAATGCAATTTGATGGTAACCGAACCACCCAAGGGCTATCGTCGGATCGTCCGAGTCTTTGAAGCTTCTGAACTAGTGCTTTACAGTGCTGTAGCCGTTTTGCTCGTCGTTATCGCGGTCCTCTCGCTTTTTTTTGCAGTACAGAATATCGCTAATTACTTCGCGGATAACACGGCGATACTTGGAATACAACAGCTGTTCAACACCATCATTGTTCTGGAACTGCTGATGACGGTCGTCGGCTACATGAAGAGGAAATCGATCAACCTGGCGCTGCTGCTTGGTGTGGGTCTTACCGCAATGATACGGCAAATCATTATAGCAGGGGTCGCCCCTTTAGCTCCCCAGGAATTCGCTCTCGTTTTGCTCGCGACGGCTATTCTGGTAGCAGCAATAATATCCGTAGGAGATAGGACAGTACAAGCCTGAATAAGGCGTCGCTCTCGCTGCGCCAGCAAGGTCTCATACGCCTTTTTGACATCTTCAACGAACAAATCCGCCATATCTCGACTGAAGTTTTGCCTGACGACGCGCATGATGGTAATGCCATCGGCATTGGGTGGCAGCGTATAGGCGGGGACGATCCAACCACGTTCACGCAGCTTAGCCGACAGATCGTACACCGAGAAATCGACGAGTTCCTTGAGCTGTAACGTGATAACGGGCAGGGCCTCAGCTGCGTTGAGGACGTCGAAATGCCCTGTGTCGAGCAGGCGCTTTGTAAGGTACTGTGCGGTTTCGAGCACAGCATGAGCGGCCGACTCGTACCCCTGCCAGCCGAGTCTGAGCAGGTTGTAGTACTGGGCGAGCAACATTCCGCTCCCACGAGAGAAATTGAGCGTGTAGCTGGCCATCTCATCGCCGAGGTAGTTGACGTAGAACATAAGCTCTTCAGGCAAATCGCTTGTATCGCGGAAGATAAGCCAGCCAAGGCCAGGATATACCAACCCATATTTATGAGCGGACACGTTGATGGATTTTACCTGCTCCAGCCTGAAATCCCACTTAAAGTGCGGTTTGCTAAAGGGCAGGATAAACCCGCCGATGGCGGCATCGACGTGAATGGGGATGTCCCATCCATGTGAACTCTTCACCTCGACGAGCAGGTCGTTAATGTCCTCGATCGGATCGATCTCACCGGTAAACGTCGTTCCCAAGACAACGCCGACACAGATGGTGTCCTCGTCAATGAGTTCAGCAACGGCCTCTTTAGTGATCGTAAAACTATCCTGCTCGAGCGGAATAACCCGCGGCTCAACGTCGAAGTATTTGGCAAATTTATACCAGCAGATATGCGCATCAGCACCAAAGATGATGTTCGGCTTATCAAAGGGCCTTCCTTCCGCTTGACAGCGTTTCTTCCACGTCCACTTGTGGGCGAGCAGGCCAAGCATTACCGCTTCAGAGGATCCTACCGTTTCAGTTCCTGCAAATGTCACCAGTTCTGGGGCATTAAAGAGGCGGGCAAGCATGTTAATACACCGCTTGTGTACCACCTCAGTCTGTGGATACTCGAACTGATCGGCGAAGTTCTTGTGAATGTTCTCTATGACGAGTTGTGTCGCCTGCGGCTCCATCCAGGTCGTCACGAAGCTTGCAAGATTGAGAGCGGGGTTGCCGTCCAAGTTCATCTCGTCGTGTACTAACTGATATGCACAGTCCGCATGCCAGTTTCAGAAAGCTCATACTTAGGCACGGGCAATGCACAAAAGCGTGAGGTGTACGCAGGCCCGACGACTTTTTCAGGCTCTTCGAGGCTCTCGAGGTCGACTTTGTGGGAAAGCATAACATGAAAAGAGCAAGAGTCGGTAAATAGTTATCGAGCTCCTTCACAGAAACGATTTGGCCTAATACCGCCTATGATAGCTGTTCTAATAGAATTCTGCCTTCACGTCTTCTTGCGTTGTCTGTCTTTAACCACCGTCTGGTTGCAGGCAGGTATTTTGCGTTGTAAACGACAAAATAGACTGATTCAGACACTTGCTCTCCAGTTGTATCAGAGTATATATATTAAGCGCTGCAGAGGTTAGATGATGGATAGAGGGCGCGCCTTTGTTGTTTGCTTGATGACCGCGCTGCTAACGCTCACTGTGGCCGGATGCACATCGAGCATCAATAATAATAACACCTCGACTGTATCAACACGAACGAGTGAAAATGTGTCGATGACCACAACAACGAACGCTACAAACGTAACGCATGGGGAGCCTATGACCGCGGCGCAGGGGCAAAATTTTACTATAACGCTCCGTTCAAATCCTTCTACGGGGTACCACTGGGAACCGCAGTTCGAGAGCACAGCACTTTCGCTGACGGACAGTGTGTTTGTAAGCGATCCGAACCCACACAATCTGGTTGGGGTGCCAGGATCCCTTGTTTTTACGTTTCAAGGCCTAGCGAAAGGAACGACGACGATCACATTCAATAATGTCAGTCCGGCACAGATTATAACTGAACAGACGGTTTATGTGGTGACGGTCACGTAAACAGCGAAGTGTGAGGGCGCAGTTCAACGCTGCCACGCGCGAAGTGATTTTGATAGCGCCGTAGTCTCGGCGACGCTAGCTCCAAGCAGTATCGCGAGAAAGATCTGATCTTCGAGGGCGCCGAGACGTTTTGCCCCCTCAACGTGCGTTTCCAGACAATATTCAGATCCGAGTGCAGCCGCCGCTCCGATCGCGATGAGCTCTTTAGTTAGTCCAGGCAGTGCCCGGTCAGTTGCTAACTGCTCGTTTTTGTAAAAAAAGGCTTTGAATGCCTCAGGGTTTCGCTGGAGCTCTTGATAGATTCGGGGAACAAACCCATAGTAACTCGCTATTCTTTCCAATATCGAGCGTACTTCTGCATCATCTTCTTCGTGCATCTCACACCTCTTCAGCTCTCCACCACACCGACGTCGGATCCTATTACTGGCAGTTTGAGAACCTAGCATGCATCATCGATAGCACCGTTATAAGGATTACGGACGCAGCGTGTCGGTGACGCGTAAATCGCCGAATACGCCAACCGGCTAAGGCGTCTTGAGGGCGCGAATGTCTGTGACGTTCCTCCTTTCAAGCAGCCACAGAATCGCCTGGTGCACCGGACGGACGACGAAATGAGATGATCGCTGCAAACACGGTAAACACAGCGGACACAAGAAACGCCTCGTGCATGCCGAACTCGAAGGACGCCAGGACTTGAGGCGTACCGCCTAGGCCGCCCCCGTACAGGAAGACGTGGTACAAGACGGTCTCAGGAAGCTGGCTTAGGACGAGCGGGAAGGCAATGGCGATGGAGAGCATCTGACCGGTGTTCATCAGCATAGACCGTATGCCGGATGCGATCCCGCGCTCGCTCGGCTTAACCGCACTCATGATCGCGTTCATGTTCGGTGACGCAAAGAGGCCTGAACCACCGCCCATGAGCGCCATCCACACGGCGAGGACCCAATAAGGCGTTGCACTCACCACTGTGCAGAGCCCGAGCAACCCTACGGCAGAGACGAGCAACCCGGCCGTTGCGAGGTAGCGCGCGCCGTACCGATCGGAGAGGTGCCCTGAAATCGGCCCGACGACCAAAAAGGCGGCACCGAAAGGGGCCAAGAAAATGCCTGCCTTCAGGGGGTCGTAGCCGTAGGGCCCTTGCAGGAAGAACGTAAGCACGAAGAGCACTGCCCCTCTAGCAAGCCCATTAATCCCGTTAGCAGCTGAGGCGTAGGCAAAACTTCGATTCTCGAAGAGGTGGAGGTTGAGCATCGGCTCCGGAGCGCGTCGTTCCGCTACGATGAACAAAGCGAGGCTTACGGCGGCCACGATAAAGAGGACGTACACGACCCATGCGGCGGTCATGGGGAAGGCATAAAGCGACACGGCGAGCAGGAGTGTCGCCAGTCCCAAGGTGAAGGTCAGACTTCCCTTCCAGTCAAAGTGCTGTCCGCTAGGAAGCGTCACTGGCTCTCTGAGCTGGAGTATGCCCCATATCGTGCCGATAATACCAATTGGGACGTTTATTAGAAACACCAATCGCCACGAAATCGACGTGAGTATTCCTCCAACGACCGGGCCGAGGAGGAACCCCGCGGAAAACGCGATCCCGTTTACCCCCAACCCGAACCCGACCCTCCCTTTGTGGAAGGCATCGGTCACAATCACCGCACTGTTGGTGAGGAGGAGCGCGCCGCCCACGCCCTGTACCATGCGGTAGCCTACTAAATCCCAGCCATGAAACTGTGGCTGTGACAGTCCGCACAGCAGCGACCCGACGATGAAGATGATAAAACCCAGGTTGTAGAGCTTCTTGCGCCCTAGCATGTCAGCCAGCCGGCCGATGACCGGGACCAGCGCTGCAAGGATGAGCATGTAGCTCAGCAGCACCCACATAATCGTTATGAAGTCTGCTTGTAGATCGGCCATAATAGTCGGGAGCGCGATGATCACTGCCGACGCATCAATCGCCGCCATCAGAGCGCCTATGGTGGTCACTGAGAGCGCAATCCACTCGTAGCTGATACGCGTATCTCCCGACGTCTTCGTGCCCATTTCTTGGCGATTGTTCACTTGTTCAGCTATATATGCATGCTGGCGGGAGCTGCCACGGGGCGCACGTCGTGAAGCGTGCGGGCTCACAATTAGCAGCGTTTTCAGACAAGCTGCGTCAAGCTAGGCTTGGCTCTGGGCTGTCATACTCGTCTTCAGGCAGTTTTGGTCTATTCTTAGACGAGCGACTATGTTTTAGGAAGGCACCCGCACTTTGACCTGTGGGTCAAGAAAAAATGCGGATAATGATACATATCTCGGGCGAGGGTTGATCACTTTCACACTGCTCGTCAGTCATTGATAACAAGGCGGAAGTTCATTCCGCCAGCTGGAAGGGATGTAATTATGACCAATAAAGCGCAGCTCTTTGCGAGAAGGCGGGAGATGTACCGTAAAAATCGAACATGACGGAGATTCTTGATAAGCTCTCCGCAAAGTACAGCATACCAAAACAGGCGCTGTGGGATGATTGGCAAAAGCGGACTCAGTGGGTTTATGACGTCTTGGATCTTGAGCCAGCATGAGCCCTACTAATGTCTGATTTGTTAACGGGGCTTGGACGTGCGCAAGCACACGGCAATACAACTTACCGCGCTGCACGTCGCTCTTTGCATAGCTTGTTTGTCTTTAACTGCAACCTGCTATAATTGCTTACCATCACACGCGAAAATTACGTCATGCCAACTCGTAGAAAAAGTGAGATTAAAAAAAAATCAAATTGGCTCTATGGGGTATGTGGGGCAAGAAAAAACTCTTGTTAATGGCGTGTTTATAAGCCAAAGGCCTTTGTCTTAAAACATCTGAGCAAACGTTAATTCGCTCCATCATTAACAATTGGTATTTTCTTCTCCACATCACCCATAGAGGGTAGCACACATGTAGTCTTTGTCTCCCTTTATAGCTTTCACAATATTCATGCGGTTATTTAATCGAATTCAGGCTGAAAAATGCTTTAATAGGCCGATATAGTGCGTTTTTTACGTGCCTTATTTTTATATACAAACTCTTTCCCTCCTCAGATTTTCCGCGCGCTTAGCGGTTTGGGAGTGTATAGTCTCTCGAGGAGTAGAATCACGCGCGTATTTGAGTGGTCGAACTTTTATTTGCGCCATCGCAGAAAGGCTGGAATGCTCGGAAAAGCTATTTAAGCATTTGAATTGAACGTTTTTGCGGTGATTATAGATGGAGGAGATAGAACGGATCCCCGTCGTGCCGACTATTGTACTTGGTCACGACAAGGACAACTACACTATCGAAGTTGAATTGCCAGGGGTGCACAAAAAGGATATAGAATTTGAAGCCTCTGAGAACAGCTTTTGTCTTAGCGCTCCGAGAGATGACATCGAATACTTTGGGTGCTGGATGCTTGCGCACGCCATAGACCCGAAAAAGGCAACAGCTACATTCACTAATGGACTTTTGAGAGTAACGGCACCGTTAATAGAAAGTTGTGAAGGAGTAAAGGTTCCAATAAAGTGATCTTGAAGCAACAAGCCCGCCAAAGGGCTTGTTTTCTATATTTTTGATGAACCACGTCAAAGCAATAACGACCCCCTCGTTTTCCAATCACTGCCCAACGGAGCTCCAAAGCATCGCTTAGAGTCTAGACTATTTCTTCTTGTATTTCTCAAGCTTTTTTAAGATGTGCTGATATTTACGCTCTGACTCTTTGTTCTCCGTCTTCAGTCTGTTATTATCCTTTTTCAAGCGTTCGACTTCTGCGCGCAATCGGTTAAACTCTTCTGATCGCTTCGCATGCAGCGTTTGATTTTCTGCTTTTAATCGCTCGTTTTCCACAACAAGCAAAGATTCCTTGAGCATAGCTGATCATAAGGTTTAATACCATAAATATGGGCGTCGCTACGAAAACGACATTAAGCTCGTCAAGAGCGTCGCTAACCTCGTGCAACCTTTAAAGTTACTCTTAGGATGAGCTCAGTGTGGGAAGAAGCAAAGAACTGCGTTAAATTATCCCAGGAAGAGCGTCCCCTCTAGTAAGCACTTCACAGCCGTTATCAGTGATGTGTATGACGTCCTCTCTTCGGTAACCTCCGATGCCTGGTGCTGCCAATACGGCGTGCCCAACGCTTAAGGTCATACCGGCCTTGAGGACGATCTCACCGTGTTGTGGGTAGTGACTTGGTTGGGGGTACTCCTCAGCCTCAAGTCCAACGCCGTGGACGTATCCGGGAACGACGTATTTGCCGAACTCGGTCTTTTTGATGGACTCAGCCATAAACTGCGTGACCTCCTTGATTTTCCAGTCCGGCTTTACCGCGTTTATGACCCCCTGCTGGGCCTCATCATAGGCATCAGCAAGCTTGAAGAACCCCGTGCTTACGGGCTTCGCTCCCATGCCACCGGCCGCTTCGCCGCACACGAAGGTGCGGGCCATATCACATGCATAGAGATCCATGACAGGGTGCAGATCTACAATGACAGGATCTCCCGCGTTCATAACCCTGTGAGAGACATATCCGTGCAAGCCGAGCGAGCGCTCACCCGAGTTAACAAAGGTGAGAAACCCCAGACGCTCCGAACCCGCCTTTCGCAAGGCGTATTCAGCCTCTCGGGCAACGTCGTTCTCCGTTGCTCCAGCGACGAGCGTATCTGCTGCTGCCATCATCCCGAGCTCTGCGGCGTGAGCGGTCTTTTTCATACGCGCAATTTCGTCAGCCGACTTCACCATGCGAAGCTCGCTCATGATCTCGTCGTTCTCGACCATATTGATCTCGGGATTGAGTTTTCTGAACCGAAATACCTCAAATCCGGGAGCAGTGTGCGTATCGAAACCAACAGTCGCTTTACGAAGGTCACTCTCCCGCATCGCGTTAAAGAAGTTCTGCATAAGCTCGTTGACGCTGCTCCAGCCGCGGACGTCATTCACCCACGTGCTCGCACGAACCTGCTCCACCTCGGGCTGGAACACGATGATAGTAGGATCCGCGTCTTTGTAGAACAACATTCGAGCCTGCCGCCGATAATCTCCTGTGATGTAATAGTAGTTCTCAGCCCCTGCAATAAGCATCGCATCGACGCCCTTTGCGCTCATAAGCTCTTGAATCTGCTTTTTTCGTTTGCTATAGACCGCCATTTTTTCTCCGAACATAGATGAAAGACTCAGCAAGCAGGCGAAATTACCCTCACCGGCGAACTACGTACATACTACTCTCGACCGACTTCTCAAAGGTACGCACATGCTCTATGCGTGTAATGAGATATAGCCGTCCGTCTCGCTCTTCGATGTATTTCTGTTCTTTAAGCTCAGATATACCAGCGTCAATCAGGGTTTCTGGCGTAGCTGCGTCGTCCAAGCTACAAGCAGCGCATGCTTGATGTATCTCGGCGGAGGTGAACCCTTCGCGTTGTGCTGGTTCTGCTTCTCCTTCCTCGATGAGCATTGCGTATAAGACGCTTTGAGCTCCCGGACTTAGTCGTCGCACTTTATCGATCAATTCCTGACTTTCTGGGGTCTCTTCCCCTGTGTAGGGATCCCCCTTCGTTTCGTTTGTCATGAGGTACCTCGAAATTTTATAACAGAGTTTAGGCGCGAATCATTGTTAAAAGCATCTTGAAGCGGTCTGTGGCGTGGAGCGCGTGAGGGATGTTTGCGGGTATGACGACCATGTTTCCCTCACTGGCATAGACAGCGTTGCCTCCGATGGTAATCTCAGCATCGCCATCGATGATCTGTACAACCGCATCGTACGGCGCGGCATGCTCACTCAAACCCTGCCCTGCATCGAACGCGAACAGCGTGATTGTGCCTACTTTCGTGTCGATCAGGGTCTTGCTTACTATCGAATCAGCCGAATATTCGACAAGTGTTTTTGTATCAACAGCTTTACCTTTGTACATTTCAATTTCGCTCAAGTTTATACCTCCATTATGCTAACCATTTAAACCGTTCTTAGTTAAGCTCGCCCTTTTAATCTTCTTCACTTTCATACTCCTCGCGTTAATCGAGAAAATTGAGGCTTTTAACAAAAATTATGTCGAATAGGCGACATTGTGCTCTAACGAGTGAAAACATGAGTTTGAAAGACATTAAGCTGAATCGCATCGACCTTATCTTTTTAGCACTCGGTGCCCTAATTTTTCTGCTTTTTGTTCTCGACCTATTAGGCACCAGAATCTTGTTTTACGGCGACGCGAACGCTGCTAGTTTCTTGTTGAGTTCGTTTCCGCAAAGTCTTGCCGCGCTCTTTGGAATAACCTTCTCCATCTTGATCATCGCTATTGAATTTTCAGCTTCTAAATATACGCCAAAAGTGTTGCATTTTCTCCTTGCCTCAATTTTCACAGATTTTCAGATTATGGGCATCATCGTGTTTTTCGTTGTGACAATGTTTGTCAGTTTCATAACATTAGCCCACATAAGCGGGGTCACAATCTCTAATCAAATCAGGGTTATGACGTCGCTTAGCATGGCTTTAACTGCATGTTGCTTTTTGTTGACTGTAAACCTATTTCGGCGCGTTCCGCGTTTCTTTAATCCAGAGGACATCGTTGATAGTGTTAAAACGAAAGCGCTCAGCGAGAACCAACCGAAGGAAAATGCAGAACTTGTCGAGATCTTAGGCGACATCATCAGAAAAGAAGCGCTGCAGGGAAATATTGATGTGGCAAGCGACGCGCTCACGGCGCTTGAAGACGTTTCCGTTTACAACTTTAAGAATCATCGAGACGGGTTGAACGAAGTAGTGCTTGAACAGCTCTTCGAAATTTCCAAGGTAGCAATAAGAATCGATGACACGAATACCGCAAGTGAGGCCGTTGAAGCGATGCGCGTTTTCTGTGAAACTACCATAGATGTAGATAGTAAATATCTGGGCGGGTTCAGATATTTGAGAGAGATTGGCATGCTCGCTCTTGATCTCTCAAAAGGGATCGTCCACTCTCAAATGTTGTTGTCAGTATCACACCTCTTCAGCGATTTGATATTATCTGCAAAAGAAAAAGATAGACATACGCACGCTATGTTTTCGATTATGCAATTTTTCATCTTAGGGAGTTTCTATAATTCCAATCACGAGTCTATCGCTAACCACATAATCGAGGACATGACATCGGTTTGCTCTCAAAAAGAAGTTGAGGTCGCTTACAGCGGGTTGATGGAGAAGAAAGAGACGTTGAGGGCATATTTTGGAGGAAAAGACCCCCAACATGCCCTTAGTGATTTTTACGACGTTTTGATGGCGTAATTAAGTGCCTCAAACGGTTACAATTGCACGTCGGGAATATGACGTTTATCCGAGCACTTGATATCATACAATTCTTCTTTAGCCTTGCCGATAGGGCACTCAGAAGAGTGCTTCTCTCCACAGTGAAGACAAGCGTTCTCTAAAGCTTCGAGTGCGCCACTCACTTGGTCAAAGGAAACCTCTTTTCCGCTGTATTTCCAAATAGTCAAACGATCACCTTTTCCGTATAGGTTATTTTAATTATATGGCGTTTTGAATATAAAGAAGCACATGTGACTCCCCTGCGAAAGGGTTTAAAATAACAAAGTTTTTCCTCTGCTGTGAGCAAGAATTGAGGGGATAATGATGGTTCAACCAGAATTGAAAATGGTAGACGAAATGCGAGCAGCGTGCATTTTCAACAAAGGCGCAGTTGGAGCGATAGGCGACGATATGGGGCGACTCATAGGTGAACTGATGGAATGGGTGATGAAGGAAGGCCTGCAAATAGCAGGGCCTCCATTCGCGGTCTATTACAGCAGCCCAGAAGAAATGGCGCGAGGCGAAATACAATTTGAGGTAGGTATACCCTTTGTCGGAGAGGCCCAAGCGGGAAACAATGTCCAGATTAAAACATTCCCCGCGCAAAATGTACTCTCAGCAATCCATAAAGGACGGTATAACCAAATAGCGCCTGTTTATGCAGCATTAATGGAATATGCTACGAAAAACGGATTCGAGGTAATCGGCCCCCCTATGGAACTATGGCTAACGAATCCTATGGAAGTGGCAGAAAGCGAATTACTAACAGAAGTGCGCTTCCCTGTGGCAAAGAGATAAGGCACTTGTGTTTTTGTACGTTTCTTATTCGATCAACTCTTCACTATTGTAATAAAGTAGGTTTGCGAGAAATTATTATTAGGTCGTCCACTTTCTAGCTAGAAACTACAAGTGATTTCACTGTTTTCCTCCCGTGAAGAGACATTTGCATAAGCTTAACTTGTGTATCCCCTGTGAGGTAATGGTAGGGGGTCAGCTAGTGTCTTCGATGAACTCGCTAGATGAGCGTTTCATAGAAGGCTTCTATAGCGTTTAAAAAGGAATTAATCGCTATTAGCTTTGTGGTGCCTACTAGTCTCTGCTGGGCAATGCAGTATGAATATTATAGATTCACTCATACCTCCGGTCATACTAGTGTCAGGTTGCTTCTTTCTTGGGCATGACTCGTTGATGATCAACGGTCACTTCTGTCACATCAAATCTAAATCAACTCTCGTCTTGGCATTTCCAAAGCTTACGCAGCCTTCCACTCAAAGGATTCCGTCATTTCCTGTGCAACGGTTTAGTAGTCAAAACAAAATTAATGTTCTGAAGCGCCCTAATTTTAAAAATAGCAGAATAATAAGGTTCTTGAACCAATTTATAACTAAATAGAGTCATTTAATTAAAATGGAGCTCATGATGGACTTTTTTAGCATCGCTCGCTGGACGTATGTGGGGCGGCAGTCGAAATAGAGCTAGAAACTATTTAAAACGACATCACGGCGCCTGTTGGAATCTGCTTCCAATGGAGCATTAGCGATTTAGGGAATTTTGCGTAGAAATACGCTTGAATTCGCGCATTTGTAAAAAGAAAGGTATCTGAGCTATAGAAAACCGTCATTTCTAGTCCAGATTTTTAAACGGAACTCAAAATGCAATAGAAATCGTTAAATATAACTATTACAGTGTTTAATTTGTCGATGCTGGAGAGCGAGGGCCCGCTGCTTGGCCCTACCTCGAACCGTCTTTTTAAATACATGCGGCGGACCCCGCTCCGTGTTGACTTACGAAGTTTCTAATTGATATCTCTTGATCCGTGTGTGGTATTTTACATATTTAGCATTTATGTATTTCAGTGAGACCGATCAATACCGCGGTGTGATTAGTTGCGTTGACTTGCAAGTTTGTAGTACCTGCGCCTGAAATCCGCTTTGTGAGTTGTGTTGTTTGTAGCTCAATATCAACAGTACTTGAATTCAGGCGCTCTGCAGATGGATGCTCATTTATGATGGCGTCTCTCTATCCAAAGTCCATTTCTGTGAATAAAAATTAATAGCAGTAAGCGTCTGGTTTATCCAGGTATACGCATGGATGACGCTGTAGATTACGTATTTGAGGCACTTTTCGCTCTTTCCGACTTACGAGTGTTGCTTCGTGAGACCGCCCCTTTGCACAAGTTCAATGAGCAGCAATTGTCGCAGGCCCGCGAAGCTCTCGCAAGAGCAAAAAACGCCCTGGAAGAGCTTGACGAGGAGCTTCAAAAATGAAAATCGCCGGGAATATACCGATCCGAGAAGTTGAGGAGCGCTACATCAACATCCAACCAATCCAAGCCGCAGGCCGTTTGACTGCGGAGGCGATGAAGGCACTCATCGTCTACGGCGACGGTTACTCGACGTGTGATCAGTGTCGTAAGCCCTTTAGACTTGATAAAATCACTAAGCCACCCATCGCAGAGTTCCATAATGATCTCGCTCGGTTCCTTGGCATGGATGAAGCGCGCGTCACGCCGGGGGCACGACGTGCGTTTCAAGCCGTTTGCTTAGCACTTGTTAACAAAGGTGATACGGTTTTGGTTTCAGCTCTCGGACACTATACCGAATTTCTCGCCGTCGAAAATGCCCGGGCCACCGTCCGCGAAGTCCCCGCAAATGAAGCAAATATCATCATGGGTGATGCTGTAGCGCAAAAAATCGAAGAGGTCACGCGTGAAAACGGTCACCCACCAGCACTCGTCATGCTCGATCACTTCGACTACTCACTCGCAAACGAGCACGATATTGTGGGGGCAGCGAAGGCAGCTCATCAGTATGATGTTCCGCTTCTGTATAACGGCGCGTATACTGTTGGCATAAAACCTGTTAATGGAAAAGCCCTCGGCGCAGATTTCGTCGTTGGCAGCGGGCACAAGTCGATGGCATCACCCGCGCCAAGCGGTGTTTTGGCAACGACGAGCGAGTACGCCGACACAGTATTCAGCACGACGCAGATGATCGGTGACCTGACTGGACGGCAGTTTGGCGTTAAAGAAGTTCAGATGCTCGGTTGCACGCTTATGGGGGGTAACATCCTTGCTATGATGGCGTCTTTTCCGACAGTGAAACGACGTGTTAAAGAATGGGATGAGTACGTCACAAAGTCGAACCACGTTGTAGACACGCTCCTCGGCATAAAGGGGAACACGTGCGTCAGCGAATACCCACGCAAGCATACTTTAAGTAAAGTGGACACGACCGGAAGCTTTGACACCGTCGCGCGGACACACAAACGAAGGGGCTTTTTCTTTAGTGACGAGTTGAAGCAGCGAGGCATCGTCGGGGCTTTTGCCGGAGCGACGCGGGCGTGGAAGTTCAATACGTACGGCTTGAGTTGGGATCAGACGCGCTACGTTGCAGATGCCTTTCAGGAAATCGCTGGGAAATACGGGCTGTTGTAATAAATCACAAGCTGCAGTAGCTTCGGCGAACTGCCAGTGGCTAACCGCTTTTATTGCTTTGTCGGCACGGCTAAATTTTCGCTTTTAACAACTCGTGTAGTTGTTCAGCGCCGACAATGTCGGTCTGGGCTAGATCCCATTCAGCAGGATGCATAACAAATGGATGACATTGGGTGCCGCCTAACCCCCCGTGACTCCCAATCAACTCCTCGAACGCGGCGACTTCGTCGCTGTCGGTGTCGTAGATGCTGTTGACTAGAATATCCGGTGCGTAACGAAATCCATCAGTGCGTCTTAGATGATCCGCAGCGCGTGGTCCGAAACTGACGAGTGGACTCTCTCCTTCGCAACGGTCGTCGCGCAGAAAATGCGCGCCCTTTGCGCCGAAGACGATGGGTCCGTGAGCCTGCGATCGCACCATGACGAAACCTATCCATTCTTGGCTTACAAGTCCCGGAATCAGCAAGGGAACCGTGCCACTAATACCTTCATAGCTCACACGCTCCCGCCAATCTGTCAGATAGATGAGACCCAAATTGCCCGAAGCCAATACGATAACCTGTGCACCTTCAGCAGGTGTGGCGTGCCTGCGCCGCTTGCGTCTGACTGCGTCAACCACAGGCGTTGCCTTTTGGACCACGTATTCTTTTCGCCGAACGATAGGGTCAGCTACGGCCTCGCCAAAGTGGTCTTGATTTGAGTCAAGAGCGCTAAATACTTTGACTTCTTCATCGATTAGTTCCCTCACAAGGCTTTCGAGATTGAAGCCACTTCGCTGCTTAAACGTAGCTCCGTTTGATTGGCCTTGATCAGAGAGCACGACCAACTGGTAAGGGCGCGGAGCCTAGCTTGTCGCCTGTTCAAGCCTGTGAAACTGCTTATCTATCTGCTTGAGCGCGCGAAACGAGGCGCTGTCGGCGATGCCGTTGTGATGCGCTATTTCGTCGTACGCGACGTAGGTGGCATAAGCTACGTCGGCTCGCCCTGCAATTAGGTCTCCGACCAACGTGTCAGTAGTGGTCTCACGCAAAAAAACGTTCGCGGCGGCGCGCGTCAGGTAGTAGATAAACAGCCCCTTGCGCAAGCGCGGCTTGACATTCAAGATGCGTTGTCGCACACGACCAAAGAACTCGTCGAGGACGTCCCAGAAAAAAAGTGCGATAATGCGCGGGAAGTTCGAAGAATTCGAGTAGAAAAAGAGCCACGACTTACTGTAGAAGCGTTTCATCTCCCTCAATCGACTATAGGTGAAAATATTGTCCTCAGCGTCTCCCGAAAAGAGGTTTGTGCGACTCGCGCCGTTTTTCGCTAAAAGTCCCTGCCCGTCCGAAATTCGCGATTCAATCTCAGGCGCATCAGAGAGGCCGGTGGATACCATGATTCTGTTGTCGTGTTCTTTCTCCACCCAACGAAATGCGGGCAGATCTTGATTGTGCCCGTGTAAGATGCCCGCTTGGCTGGCACCGGTCTGACTGGATAAGTCGGTTTCCCATGAGGTTATGTTATGGGTTCCCCGTTCAAGCCAACTGGCGAGTGTCGGTAAATATCCCTTGCTGATTGCCTTGCGGAGCACCGATTCAGCAAGGCCGTCGATCTCCAGAAATATTGTACCAACCTTATCCGTCTGAAGCCCCCCCACCTTTTTGACCTCCCTGCTTAAGATGTTACGGTAATACCATGCATCATCATTATTCGTCAGGAGGCTTGCGAGAATAACGTTTATAGCTGCCAAGCCGATTGGGGTTAAGATGAGCGCCCACAGTCCTTCGACGCTGGCGCCTGGTACTAATTTGCTTGTGAGCCAAACCAGCAACGCATTCAGCAGCAACGCTCCTATGCCAAAGGTGTAAGTTAGGAACCGCAGCGTGGATCGGGTGAGAATTGGCCATAGGATTGCATTGACAATTCCTAGCACCACCACGAAGGCAATTGCTGCAGCAAAACTGTTGACGCTGAGTCCGGGAATAAAGTGAACCAGGAGGAGGAGGCCAACGGCCTCGCCGACCCAAATCACAAGGGTTCGAGAAACGTTGCGTAAATAATGCTTCGTCTTGTTCTCCATTTACGCCCCATCTGCGCAAGTTAAGGTAAAAACCGTAATCTCAGGTGGGCAGTTGACCCGTATCCAGAAGACATTGGTTCCAAGACCACGACTCGTGTATTGGACCATGTCGCCGACTTGATATCGACCCAGCGGGTATTTCTTAGCGTGAGGCGCTTTCACTAACGTTCCTATGTAAGGGATGATGAATTGGCCGCCGTGCGAATGACCCGAGATCTGTAGACTAAACCGCCCCGTCGTTGCGCTCACGTCAGCAAAGTCAGGTTCATGGGCCAACAGGATTGCAGGACCTGAGGGCGGAAGTTTACTGAGCACGACATCGAGGCGATGTTTGTGGAGGGAAACGCTGTCGACGCCGGCGATGTGTAACGCTGCCCCCCCTCGACGGAGCGTATAGACGTCATTACTAAGGTCGATGATGTTGCTTTGCTGTAATATCTCTCGAACTGCTGCCTCCCCTACCCAGTGATCGTGATTTCCAAGAACTGCGACACTCACGTCATTTGGGTTTAGTTTAGTAAATGATGCAATCGTCTCCGTGGAATATCGATCAACCTCGTATGAGAAGAGATCGCCAATAATTGCGATCAGATCAGGGTGTTGCTTGTTTATCATTCCAATTACGCCGTCTAAGCGTTTCCGGTTAAGCCATTGGCCGAGGTGGATATCTGCAATGCTTGCTATCCTGTAACCGTCGAAGGCGGGATTTAAGTCAGGAATGGTCACACATACGTGCTCGATCTGAAAAACGCCCGGCTCAAACCCGTCGTGTCCCGTTTTTTCAGATAACGCTGTCATGGCCATCTGTAGGTCTCTGCGAAAAGTGAGGATTCTCACGCGGCGTTTTCTCTTCATAATCTTCTGGCTCGACTAAGGTTACGCTAATCGTGACCATTCTTAATATGCGGATCTTGTAGTATAAGGATATTTCAAGGCTTTTTGACTAGGCAGTCCTCAATAAGTGGATGTGGCTGCGAGATAAATCTGGCGTCTATTCACAGATTGAATCCGCTAAAGCAGTTCCACAGATTGGTCGGTGCCAAACGCCTCAGCAACATCGAAACTCTCATACACCATAGGGGTAGAATAGAGCGAAGCATTCAACGCACGTATAGTCGTTCCTCCGTCTAACTCTTTATGTGTTAAAACGATCTTCAAAAGAAACCCAATAACTAGAGCAACGCTGAAAAAAGGCGCGAAATTGACTCTTTTATTTTGACAGTAGAGGACCGGTCAGCATACCGTTGCGGAGTCAGCTCTGTGCAGGTTTCTAGATCTTTTTCGAACGCCTCTTTCAGGGATCGGGCCACTGTTTCATCATATATAATCGCGTTGGTCTCAAAATTCAACCCGAAGCTCCGAAGATCCCAGTTTGCACTCCCCACTGACGCGGCGACCTTATCCACGACGATCGTCTTTGCGTGAAGGAACCCATTTTCGTACGTATATCCTCGCACTCCTGATTCGAGCAGCAGCCCCACGAATGAAAGCCCTGCCCAATAGACAAAGGGATGATCTGGCCGGTTCGGAATCATAATCCGCACGTCAATCCCAGAAAGTGCTGCAATCCGTAGCGCGTCGCGCACGCTATCATCAGGGATAAAATAGGGCGTCTGTAGATATACTGACTCAGTCGCAGAATTGATCATCTTAAGGTATGCCTCTTTTATTGGGTTCCAGTAGGTATCTGGCCCACCTGAGACTACTTGCACCGCAGCTCCAGAAGACGGCGCGATATCAGGGAAATAGCGATGCTGGTATACCTGTCGCTCTCCTTTCGCCGCATAGTTCCAATCAAAGAAGAAGCGAAGCTGACAGGCCAAAGCTGCATTTCCTTCAATCCGTACGGCGGCGTCGCGCCAGTAACCCCACTTCTTGACTTTACCGAGATATTCATCACCGATGTTGAATCCTCCAACAAAGGCGGTCTTTCCATCGATGACCGCAATTTTTCGGTGGTTCCTAAAATTTGACCGCAGGTTCAGAAAGCGTATCCGTGAAGGGAAAAAGAATGCAACCTGCCCGCCCGCGCTCTTTAGGTTACAAAAAAAATTTCGCGGTAGCCGAGCACAGCCGAGGCCGTCGCACAAAACCCTGACTTCGACGCCCACCGATGCACGCTCAGTAAGCACATCTCTAAGCTCGTGGCTGAGTCCGTCATCCCTCCAAATATAGTATTCGAGGTGGACATGATCGCGCGCTCCTTTAATTGCGGCAACAAGGTCAGCAAATTTTTCACTGCCGTCAGTGTAAGGTTTAACCTGGTTGTTTCGTCGAAAGCATCGAACCGTTGTCCTCAATAAGCATCAAAATCATGCGGCGGAAGACGCTAGACAAGTGATTGAGGGCCGGAATCTCGCGCGTTTTCAATTCGCTTTTCTGCTGTTCGATAAGGGTTCTTAAAGCCTCATCTGCGTCCTGCTTACTTTGAAACATCTTCTTTTTTCGATAATTCTGACCAAGGAAGACGTACAGAACAAACCCGACAACGGGTAAGAAGAAGAGGACCAAAAGCCAGGCCCAGACAGCGGCCGAATTTTTCCTCTCAAAAAAGACAATGGTAATAGCGAAAAGAAGATCCGAGATAAGAATTGCGATCAGTATGAGGTCAGTAATACTCATGTTTTCTTTTGAGGACTCGTCCGCAATGGCGCGCTGTGGCCGTGGTTTGAATGGTTTCAGAGCAGATAATCTCTTTGATTATGTTCGTGGAGCACCGCACGCTATGCAAGTGGCAGCTGAGCCGTGAGTCTGACGGGCCCCATTTTACCAGACGATTGGCACCTTGTTCATAATAAGCCCTATCAACATCTTCCGACTGGATCGGACCGAGCCGCCGAAACTACTTCGATCAACGCTCAGTGACCGTATCATTTAGAAAGGAGTTGATCCGGTCATCAAAAGCTAAGGCTGCTCCAGCAGGTGAGCAACGAGGGCTCCGAATTTGCGCGCGCTCTGTTCATCAAGCTTGTTGACTTGCTTAATCGGTACCCCTATAAGTTTAGCAAAATCCTCTATGAGCTTCCTGTCCGTATCGGAGAGCTTGTTAACGTCGAGATATCCCCCAAACACCTCGATTGCTCGAACGCGCCCTTCAGCGCGCGCTTGCAAGTCTGCCACGTACCGATGCACGAGCTCCTCTTTAGGCACTGCCCCGTAGTCGACGCAGACAACGAAAAGCGCCACGTCTTTGTCGTTTAATTGATCGCGGTTTGCGGTAAGGAAGTTCACCACACTAGGCAGCGGATGCTCTTCGTAAATCGGAGAACCGATCACGATGAAGTCGAAACCGCCCGGATCAGCTTCGGCGACGTTCCGTACAACCACGTCGACGTGTCCTTCGCTCGCTGCCCCTTCGGCTATCCACCGCGCAACGGTTTTCGTGGAGCCGTATCGCGTGTCGTACATGATTAGAATGCGAGCCATGCCGCCTGTTACACCGTCCGCATGAGTTCCAGCAATCACGTGTGCAGCTTCTTAAGGAGCCACGCCATATTCTTGCCAAGGGCAGTCATCGTCGCCAAGCCCTCCGCATCATTTTGCACTTCGCCAACAGCATGGCCAATCCCGATATTCCAGTAGCTCGATCCGGGAATGATCATCTGACTGATGAGAAAGAAGTGATTGATCGAGTCGAAAGTGTGGATGGCCCCAGCCCGTCTTACAGCAACGACTGCCGCACCGACTTTGCGCTGAAACATGTCGTCATTTGCCCGAGCCACGAAACCAGCTCGTTCAATAAGTGCTTTGAGTCCAGACGAGAGGTCAGCAAAGTAAGTCGGCGAACCCAGAATGATCCCGTCCGCTTCGACCATCTTATCGAGGTAATCATTCATAGAATCGCTAGTCACAGCGCAGCGCTGATCTTGGTTCTCCTTGCACTTGGAGCACGCGATACAGCCTTGGAGCTGTGTTCCTGCAAGTTGAACAAGCTCGGTCTCTATTCCTTCTTTTTCGAGTTCGCTAAGCACCTGCTTAATAAGAATTGCCGTGTTGCCATCCTTGCGTGCACTGCCGTTAATAGCTATAACCTTTATAGAAACTCCCCCTTCCTAAGGTCTTGTGAACGACCCTTCATGAACAGCACTGAAAGACGCTTTATAACTGTTGCGTTGCTAATCTGAAGCCGTTCTAAAAAAAGCCTGTTGAGGCTGTATGCCTTTTATGGAAAAAACAACGCTGAAGTCTCCAGAATTGTGTCTGGATTCCCGAAGGAGCGTCGTTTATAAGAAGATCCGTGCGCTTCACGTCATTATCTTATCTATACTGTGAAGCTTTAGTCACGCTGAGGGCAACTGGACTAAAAGTCCAAAACTATCTCTTGTGCGTAAAAGCTATCAGCTTGATATCTTGCTTTCGGATGACCATACCTCGTGTTTCGCCGTGTGTTCATTTTTTTCTATGCAAAAGGGACACAAGGTGTAGCCATTAAAAGGGTTCATTCGTACCGGCTTGCCACAGAAGGTACATACTAACATTTCTGCCTCGGTCATATAGATAGCCCCCCTCTTCTTGCGAGATTTTTGGTATATATGTGCTTGTTTAAATCGACTCTTCACATTTAAATTTTTCGAAATCCAGTTTTTTTGCGATTAAAACGTTAATTGAGCCGTCTTTTGGCCACTGCAGCCATCAGTCTTATAGCGAAGTCCGGTATCTATACGACGAGTTGGGTACATACTAGTGTAGCAAAAGGATGGTGGCAGGTTTGCTAAAGAGTGCAGCTAAGATTCCTCGCGCCACGTGTCAGCTCTTCGGTGCCATAAAGGCGATTAGCAACATTAGAGACAGCGTCATTTTGGTCCACGGCCCGAAAGGCTGCGTTTACCACATCAATTACATACTGGGTATGCGGGGCGACAAGACCTCGAACGTCTATTCGACCTGTATGGATGAAAAGGACGTCATTTTTGGCGCCGGAGATAAACTTAAAAGCGCAATCATTGAGCTGGACATCGAGTTTGGCCCCGCCCTTATCGCGGTGCTCTCGTGCTGTGCTTCCAGTATCATTGGTGAAGACGTTGAGAGTGTTGTAAAGGACGTACAGACAAGCGCTAAGGTACTAGGCATAGACGCTGGTGGTTTTGAAGGTGATAACCGAGCGGGCTACAGCGAGACGCTCAGGCGACTTGTTGAAGTGCTTGTTGAGCCCCCCCACACCCATGACAAGCTTTCGGTGAATTTAATTGGCCTGTTGAGGGCAGGCCCAGATCTCAGAGAGCTCAAGCGTGTCCTAGCGATTATCGGCGTCCAAGTCAACGCGGTTCTCACGGCAGGTGCTACTGTACGTCAGATCGAGCGCGCAGCCTCGGCAGCTCTGAATGTGGTTCTCTGCGAAGTCACCGGCAAGGATGCCGCAGAGCAGTTAGAAAAGCAGTTCGACATGCCATACATCATAGAAGAGCTCCCTATTGGCTATGAGGCAACCTTGCGCTTTCTTGCCCACGTAGCCGATGCGCTTAGTATCTCAATGGATCTGGACGATGTGTCCCCAAAGCACCGCATCGAAGTCCCCCAAATGATTGGAAAACGGGTTGCCGTGATCGGTGGTCCGACGCGGGCCATTTCCGTGACAAAATTCCTTAAGGAATACGGCGTTGAACCAGCCCTCGTCGTATCAGACTTTGATGTTAACACGGCCGAACGACTGAGCGGCATCGTAAGTGACCGATGCGAGGTACTTGTCGCTCCGGAACACGAGCTTATTCTCGAGCGATGCAAAGCGCAGCGAATCGATCTTATCCTTGGGGGGATGCTCGAGCGACCGATCGCGTCCCGTCTCGGTGTCGCGCATCTCGATATAATGCACGGAAGCGAAAAAACCGTCGGTTTTTCCGGTGCTGAAGCACTGCTCAAACGCTTAAAAGGTGAAGAGTAGACGTGATCTCAGAGGGGTGCTTAGTTAAAAGCAAAGCGATTCGCGGAACGGTCGGTGCGATTATCCCGTACAACGAGCGCACGTGCGCGATCACTGCAGGTCACGTTATCCGCTACGGTAGCGGCGCAGTCGGGACCAAAGTCGTCGTAGACGGATACGAAAGCACGGTTATACGCCTCTTCAACGACTACGATCTGGCGCTAATTGAGGTCCCCTCACAGCACGCAACGCTCTCAGCAATAGGCCGAGCCTCCTTTGGCCCAGCCGAACTTGTCACGTACGATAAACGCATAGCGTGTCGAGTAATCGACACGGGAAAAAACCTCAACCGATTTGCATTTCCTTGTGGGAATATGCCTATGCCTGGAGACAGCGGTTCCCCTATCATACAGGAAGGTGAGGTTATAGGGCTGCTTTCGTCAGTGTTGTACAACAACTGCACCGGACTTGGAATCTCGTCTGAGGTCTTCGGCAATCCGTTGCGTTTGAGATAAAACGGCGACTACCCACTCGGTCCAGAAACAGATAGGTGCTCATAACCTTCAGCCCTCAGCTCATGCATGATCCCGTCGACGTCGAGCTGCATTCCGGATTTCGTGACCTTGCCGATGATGGTATACGGAATGTGGATATCGGATAGTCGTTCGTGCCTCGCTGTAAAGAGAAGTTCATAGTCACCACCGCGGTAAATGGAAAGCGTTAATTCATCCCATCGGTCCTCACTTACCGATTTAGCCTCCTCACTTATGGGAAGCGCAGCCGCTTGAAGATAGAAGCCGCAGTTGCTAGATTTTGAAAGCTCGTACAGCGAGAGACTGAGCCCATCACTTGTGTCAATGAGTGCGGTCACCGCGCCCGAATCAGCGAGCGCTTGCCCGTAGACAATTCTCGGCTGCGGTTCGAATAATTTCTTAAGAGCACTTTCCCGAAAGTGATTATCTGCATATCGACTATCGAGCAACATTCTGACGCCGGCGGCAGCGATGCCTAGTGTCCCTGTTACACATACAATGTCTCCGACATTCGCCCCTGCACGCGTGAGCATCTTATGCTGATCTACACTGCCTATAGCCGTGCCGACGAGCGTGAGTTCCTCGTGTTCATCGGTGTCGCCACCAAGAAGTGTGGTTCCATTTTGCGCGCAGCACGCATTACAGCCACGCATAACGTCAAGAGCAAAAGCAACTTCAGTATCGCGGGGAATGCCAATGGCCATCGTCACACCGATAGGCGCTGCCCCCATCGCGGCGACGTCACTTAAAGTCGCGGCTGTGGCCATCCATCCAACCTGATAACCCGACATCTCGCGTGGAAAATGCGTTTTTTTATGCAACATATCGGTAGTGACGACCAAATACCGGTCACCGCACGCGATTGCCGAACAATCGTCAGCCCCTGGACAGAGCACTGCTGTACATTCAATCAACTCAGCTATCAGCTTTACCAGCGCCCGCTCACCAAGTTCGCCGACCTTCATCCGCTTTGTCACGTGAGCATTTATACCCGATAAGCGCTTCTACTCATCGGCGCAGTGAGCCCTAGGTCGATTGATATGAAGGTATTTCCCGAATGTATCCCGTGTCTCACATCGCGGGTGCTGTACGAAGCGAAGTTATCAACGAACGATGTTAAAACGCAGCTCAAAGCTGAAGAGGCGGCAGCAAAAGCGATGTGCAGTAAGGGGTTTGATGGCCCCATAGCACTGCTTTCGACAGACGTGCACCGAGCTGTGTACAGAGTGCTTGGCAATGACGATCCTTACCGCGAGGTGAAACGACTCGCCAATGAGACCGCGGTCAAACTCTTACCGACGGTTCGGTCAAATATTCAAATGAGCCGCGATCCCTTTCGCAGCGCTGTCATCGCCGCGATTATTGGGAATACCTTTGATTTTGGCGTACTCGGTTTTGAAGTAGCAACTGACAATTTTGAAAAGGAAGTCGCCACGATCTACCAACACGGGTTAGACATCGATGATACGGACGCCATCAAGGCGCTCATCAAAGATGTAGTATACGTCGCTGATAACGTCGGAGAGATCGTATACGACGGTCTTCTCATAGAGCAGCTGCGTAAGCTTGGCGGGCGCGTGACTCTCGTCGTACGCGGAGGTTATATCCTCACGGATGCCACGATTGAGGATGTTTGGGAGTTCGGATTAGACAAAGTCGCTGACCGAGTCCTGACGACGGGTTCAAACGCGATCGGCATCAAACTCGATGAGATCTCGACTGAGTTGAGCGAGATTTTGCCCCGAGCTTCGCTTATTATCGCAAAAGGGATGGCTAATTATGAAATGCTCTCTGAATATCCCTTTAAACCAGTCGCCTATTTGATGAGGGTAAAGTGCGCGCCAGTTGCAGAATCGGTGGGGGCCCACGTCGGTGATTTCATTGCGAAACTCGTGCGGTAAGATGGGCGCCTAACGCACAAACAGGAACGCAACCGCGTTGTTGAGCACGTGTAACGTAATTGGAGCCATTAGATTGCCTGTCTTCTCGTACACATATGCGAGAACGACACCAATGACGAATAACGGGGCAGCGGCTAGCAGCTCTAAATGGATGACCGAAAAGAGCGCCGCGCTCAGAACGATTGCGTATGAAGGTTTGAAGCGATCCCTGAAAGCTTTGTAGAGGTACCCCCGAAACACGATCTCTTCTGCGATGGGGGCAATTATAACCCCAGATAAGAAGACGATGGGCAAAAGCCCCGGAACGGCGGCAGATACTGACAAAGCCTCCTGAGTCGGGTCGACGCCGAGCTGTTGTTGGATAGGATAGCCGACAATGCCAGCCAGGATAAAGGCAACAACGAATCCCACCACGCCGTAGAGGAGCGCTTTTGGAAGTTTATTCGTGGTAAATCCAAGTGAAGAGAGCCTCTCTTTGTAGAAACCGAGGACGACTGCTATGATGAGTGCAATGGAAACGATGTTTGCGACGTTCAGCAACCAGAAGGTCCCTGCGGTAATACTTCCAGTGGTTGTGCCGAGCTCTTCGCTAGAAGTTATTATACCCATAGCGATGAGGATCGGTGGCAAGAACAGTGATACACTGAACTGACCAACCAAATACAGCAAAAGGCCCAGGACGATCGACCATTTCTTCCTTGGCGGTCCATGCGGCACATAGACGTCGTACGGACTCGTCGGATGGAACTCATCCCAATCGATGGCAGCTACAGGCTCTTCGTTTTTGTAATCTATGGGCATCTTGCTACTTTCGTAGCTAACATGCTGCTTATCTATATATCCTTGTGCCTTGCGCGGCTCGGCGCCCCCTGACGTGCGAATACAGCCCGTAATACGACTAAACCGACTGACGGTATCTTTATGAGCTTGAGCGATCATGTGTGATATATACGAATAATTAGGTGATTAATTAAAATGAGAGGCAAGTGGGGCAGTGATATCGGTCTTTCAGCGCGTATGCTGCTGACGATGGTTTTGCTTGGGCTCGTTTATGTCGCGTTCATTGGCATCATCTTACTTTACGTGCGTAACATCGCGATTGTAGCCATCTTTGTAGCGCTGTTTCTTGGAGCGCAGTATTATTTCTCCGACCGGTTAGTCCTCGCTGCGAGCGGCGCCCGCATCGTTAGCGAGGATGAGGCTTCCGAGCTCCACAGTGCGATTGAACGCCTGTGTGCAATGGCAGACCTGCCAAAGCCAAAGGTGGCCATAGCAAACAGCGCTGTTCCGAACGCTTTTGCGACCGGCAGAAATCAAAAGCACGCAGTAGTAGCGGTGACGAGTTCCCTCCTCCAACGACTCGAAGAGCCTGAAATAGAGGCCGTGCTGGCGCACGAGCTATCACACGTCAAAAACAGGGACATGTTGGTTATGACTGTCGCGAGCTTCGTCACGACGATTGCTGGCTTCCTCATGCGTTATTGGTTCTTTATTGGCGCAGGTGGCAACCGGAGAGACAACAATATAGTCATCTTCTTTGTTGCACTCGCTGCTATATGGATAATCAGCTTTTTGATCACGCGTGCGCTCTCGCGATACCGCGAGTATGCAGCTGACAGGGGCTCTGCCATTATAACAGCCCACCCCGCGAACCTCGCCAGTGCGCTCCTAAAAATCAGCGGCTACATCGAACGCGTTCCGACGGAGGACATCCGTAAAGTTGAGGGCATAAGCCAATTCTTCATTATACCGGCGATATCGAGAGGCTCTGCACTGAGCCTTTTGTCGACCCATCCACCAATTGAAAAGCGGATTGAGCGACTGCGGGAGATGGAGGCCCAGCTCGCCGGACAGAGCGCCTAGCGGGAATGAGTCGGTCTTTAAGAGTGTTGCTGCGTATTGAGTTAGACCATCTCTAAGACTTCCGCCATATCACGAATCTCAAAGTCAGGACACAATCCGTGCGTTGGAGTACGCCGTCTTTTGTTGTACCATATAGTTTTCAGCCCTGCTTTTTTTGCTCCGCTAATATCGGATATGATTGAATCTCCAACAAAAGCAGTCTTTTCACGCGCTATGCCCATCTTCTGGAGGGTCTCGTTGAATATTCGTGGATGCGGTTTGTAGACTTCGAGCTCTTCGGAGGTGATAATCACTTCAAAAAGGTCGGAGACCCCGTTAAGGTGGGCCGAAAGCTCCTCAGTGTCTCCGTTTGAAACCATTCCGAGCCGGAGGCCGTTTGCATAGAGAGTATCGAGCGTCTTTTTGACGTTCGGGAGGATCGTAACCGCTTCATCGAGCATTTTTTTATAGATATAGTTTAGCTCCTGAATATAAGCGTCCTGCACATGTATTCCATAACGATGAAAGACGTTCTTTGTGCTGATTCCATAGAGATCGCGCATATTTCTAAACTCGCCGCAGTAAGCGATCACGTCGTGAAAAGCGAGTTCAAACTCTTTATTCCAGTATGCGTTGAACTCGTCCACTGAGGTTGCGATGCCAAACAACGTTTTTGACTGTTGAACGACGTGTTGGGTGATGTCGCGGTGGTATGTACCGACATCGAGCACGGTGCCATAAGCGTCAAAGAGAATGGCTTCAGTCTCATTCATCAACTAACGGTTTGCTTGCTGAGGTAAATAGCTATTTGTAGGGGAAAACAGCCCTAAGAATCCTCAGGGCCAAGCATTATGCCGGTCTGTTTTCTCGACTAGTGTTTTAAATGCCGTCCTTATAACACTACTAACGAGTATGACCTCAGATTTACTAGGGGGGCATTTTTATCTACTGATGAGGCAACATGCGAGGCAAATAGATGCGCTCTGATCAGAAACACGTAAAGAGGGTAAAAATCCGCTTGCACGAGTTGCGAGAAGATTCGGATGCTGCTGAGCTCGTGAAATTCCTTGCACAGCGAAAAGGCATAATAAAAGTCGAAGTAATCGCTGATTTGTTCACGATTTGCATCACTTACGATGAGGGGGTAACGACGCCAGGGCAGATCATTGCAGATTTGAGCGACATTCGTTTTATTCCAGAAGGCTCCACTATACTAAACGGGTAGTATCATCGATGCAACGAGAATGAAACATCGCTAGGCGCATAAGCGCAGCCACCTTTCTCCGTGTGCGTAAAAAATTTCGACGACTAATGGTCAAACTGTCATGGGATTCTTGGATTCATTGCTAGGACGGACGAAGGGTATAGCCCCAAAAGTGGACGGTTTGTTTTCAATGGCAACTGCCTACATCACGCTCAGCACTGAGTTTAGCTTGAGCTCGACGGGAAAAGCGGGGATCTGCTTCAAGCCTGTTGAATCAGGCGACTTTGATCAGGTTGAGAACGAGATTGTAGAGTTGCTTAAAATAAGCGAAACCACTTTTGAGATCAGGCAAGATGAGTTTGGCTACGCGTGGGTTATCGTTGCTGACGCGCAGTTTGAGAATGTAGTTTCCGACATCCACGCAGTGAGCTCAACGCTTATCGACGGAGGATATGGCGAACAGGTCCTGTGTGCGGTTTTCCCGTTTCGGAACCAAAAGAGTGTCTTTTGGATTTACAGTTACAAACGTGGAAAATTTTATCCCTTTGTGCCAGTAGAGCCAAAGCAACACAAGCGCGATTACGCCTATGAGTTCAGACTTCGGTCAGTCTTACAGCGCGAGCTGCCGATAGAGCAAGAGCTCGAGCGTTGGTACCCTCTTTGGGATGTGCCGCTTTAGTTGGTGGCTAGTCCGGAATAATGCCCTCTTTTGTGAACAACCTGCTTGCTTCTTTTAGTGTGATATCAGGCGACGGAACTATCAGATCTGAAGGACGGATTTCTGCTGGATCGAGTGGCGTGCCTTTCTCTCGAATGGTGTGAATCATCTCTTTAAGGCATCTGTTGAATTCATCGACCTCCTCATTGCTGAGGTGATCGACCAAGCTACTATCGAGCTCATTGAGTTTGTCGAGATACTTGCTGTCGAGCACGTACTGGTTGTCGCCGAGGATGCGCACTATCATTGTTGAGCCTCTTGGGTCTCTTCAGTCTTGGCTTTCTTCTTTGTGGTGACCTCTTGCTTAAGAATCTGAAGTTCTTGATCAACCTCGTCGCTCGACTTAATCTTGCTGAGCTCCTCTTCGACCTTCGTCTGATCGCTCGTCAAATCTTCGAGCGTACCGGAGTCAATAAGTTCATCAAGCGCCTGTGATCGCGCTTTCATCGATTCTGTCTTTTCCTCAGCACGTTGAACTGACATCCCGACGTCAGCCATTTCCTCGGAGATCCCAGTAACAGACTCGGTGATTTTGACCTGCGCTTCTGCAGCTGAATACTGCGCCTTTATGGTCTCCTTCTTCGTTCGGAACGCCTCAACTTTGGCAGAAAGCTTCCTTTCGGTGTTCACGAGCTTAGTCTGTTCATTTTCGAGATCAGCAATCTGTGCCGTGAGTGATTCGATCTGCGCCATTGAGTCTTTTTTCCGCTCGAGCGCAATACGGGCGAGATCGTCGCGTCCAAGACTAACTGCCTCGCGTGCCTGATTGTTCAGGCTTTCGACGTTTGACTCAAGTTTTGCCTTCTGAAGTTCAAGCCTCTTTTTCGCCGTAACGACGTCGGCAATGCCGCGCTTTACATTGGTTAACAGCTCGAGCTGCTTTTCATAAGAGTAATCGAGTGTTTCACGTGGGTCCTCGTGCCGATCAAGCAACGAGCTGATCTTTGCCTTAATCATCGTCATGAGACGATCAAATATTCCCATTTTCTCCTCCTCCGTTTAGATATGTGGCGTATCTTACACAGTCTTATTCGTCAATTGTGCTTCTTGACTTAATAGCTTCGTTGTTGCGTAAGCGCGATAAAATCGAAATGCCTAAGCCCGATCCAATCATCTGTTCCCCTATGGAGCCCTCACATATAGCGAAGGAAGCAGCTGGAAGGTCAATCGCGGAAATGGTCGAAGACGGAATGGTTGTAGGGCTCGGGACCGGGACCACAGCGGCGCGTGCGATCGCCCATTTGGGGCGGCGTATCGTTGACGAGGGGCTTTCCATAGCGGGCGTTCCAACGTCCCATCAGTCGATGCTGCTTGCGGTAAAGCATCGTGTCCCGCTTACCACCTTGTACGAGCACAAAATCGTTGATATCGCCCTCGACGGCGCTGATCAGGTCGATGCACACCTTAACCTCATCAAAGGCGGCGGTGGAGCTCATACGCGTGAAAAAATCGTTGCCCGCTCAGCGAGGCGGTTTTGTGTTGCAGTCGATGCTTCAAAACTGGCGCCGCGTTTGAATCTGCCCGTACCTCTCGAAGTGTTGCCCGTTGCTTGTCCGCTCGTTCAGAACGAGGTCAATCAAATGGGGGCCACAGTAAAACTTCGGCAATCTGAGAAAAACAGCGTCTCTGTTACCGATCAAGGGAACCTCATACTTGATGCGGACTTCGGATTTGTTAAGGATCCAGAAAAGTTAGCGAAAGAGCTCTCCACGATAACTGGGGTAGTGGAACACGGCATTTTTGTTGAGGTCAGCGAGGTACACGTGGCGACACTTGCTGGAAAAGCTGCCTCCGTTGAGGTCTTGACGAGGTAATTCACACGCTGAGTGAACTATTTATCTACTCCAATGGTTCGTGAAAGACTTCTTAGCATAGCGATAGTCTCTTCGTCGTGCTGTGCGCCGCGTTTTCGCGAGTCGTCAAGAGAGTCGATGATATCGCAGAGTTGCGTGGAGAGCCGGTAACACTTAAGCGGGCGGCCTTTGCCCTCTTTTTTTTGTTCCCACTCTTCAATCCATCCGCGTTCCCTCATTTCGCGCATCGCGATGCTAACTTCAGGTTGTCGCAAGCCGGCACCAAGCTCAATATTGCGGGAAACCGATTCATTGACGTTTGCTAAGTACACCAATGCTTTTGCTAAGTTCCTCTTGACTCCGACATTGCAAAGAAGGCTAGCCATCACCTCATCATCTTGGTCGAACACCGGTACGGACTTGTCCCTCATTATATTCCCCTTAGTATTTTTATCATATAAATTATATTTACGATATAAATACGTTTTCAAATTATTTCTTCGATTTTCGATCAAAAAAACCTTGTTTTTAATTATAAAGGGATATTTATATTATTTTTATGTACATTTGGCGCACGTACGCGTCAAAAGCCTTTTATAGGGCGCTCTTAATAGCGGGAGTGTCTGAAGGGGCTGTTAGCCGCTTATAGTACCTCGCAGCCGGGGTGGCCTAGTAAGTTGTTGCAGACGTAGGCAATAATCTAGATGGCTAAGGTGTCAGACTCATAGGGTAATTTAACTCGACACCTGAGATATCTGAAGATCGCGGGTTCGACTCCCGCCCCCGGCATGCTTTATTCTTTGAGAATTAATTATATATCTCTGAATTTTTTAGATATGACTATTAGATTTTATGAAGATTCGAGCTCTGCAGCTTGCCGGAAAATCAAGCAAATGAAAAAAATATTGTTAAGTATAACACTTGTTTTGCTCATTGCCGTTATGGTGTCTGGGGTAGGTTGCACATCAAACACCTCTGGCGCCAGGGTTCAGGTCGCAGGATCTACAACAATCCAACCGCATGCTGAGGCGTTAGCGAAAGCATTCCAAACAAACAACTCCGGTATTACTGTATTCGTACAAGGTGGGGGTTCATCTGCTGGCGTCACAGCGGTCGGAACAGGCACCGCTGACATCGGCATGTCATCTGCAAACCTGACAGCTAGTCAACTGGCGCGGTACCCGAATCTCAAGCCAGTAACAATTGCCGTCGACGGTTTAGTTATTATCGTCAACCCACAAAATCCCGTTGATAATCTGACGCTTAGTCAAGTGCGTGATATCTTTAGGGGAAGCATCAGTAATTGGAACCAGGTTGGCGGTCCAAATCAGGAAATAAACATAGTCAACCGTGAAATCGGGTCTGGCACGCGCGATGGCATACAGAAATTAGTGCTGAAAAATAGCAGCTTCAGTATCAGAGGAATCACCCAGTCGTCAACGGGAGCCGTCAAAACGTTTGTTGCTGCTGATCCCAACGCAATCGGTTACATTTCATTTGCGGAAGTCGATAATAGCGTTAAGGCTCTAGGGATTGATGGCGTTATCCCTACGTATGCTTCTATAGCTAACAGAACCTACCCGATCCAACGTGACCTCCTTTTTGTGACGAACGGAGATCCGACCGGAAATGCAAAGGCCTTCCTAGATTTCACGCTAAGTCCTGCAGGGCAAGCGATTTTGAAGGCCAACAAAGAGGTGTCGATAACCGACGTCGGTAAATAAAAGCTAAATCGCCGGTGACGGCATAAGTGACTATGAGTGTCCCATAATCACATCTAGTCGCTTAATTCCTCGGGGATTGAAAATACCAAGCTGAAGACAGCAGTGGACCCCCTTAAGTCAGAGATATAAGATATAAAGGAGCGTGCCATTGCCCTCGTTTGCATTTACCACGTTGAATGCGCTCTAGGGGGATTGTTTCGCTCTTCGTTTTGAGAATCCCTGGCATCTTCATTTAAACCATCTTATTTACTAACTCTGCTCAAAAATCGTGATAGCGATGAAGACCGAAGGCCGCATTGTTCAATTTACGGAGATTACGATTTGTTGAGGGGTTGGTGTTTAGCGAAAACGAGCTGCGCTGCTTCTGGCGGTTAGGGTAGCCCGCAAGATACCTATGATTTGAAACGAGCGTGGATCAAGTCCGCTCTCTAATCTCTTCGAGTAGTAAATATATATTGACTTGTTGTTATATAATCTCTTGATTTCTATGGAGATTCGGAAGATTCAGCTGACAGGAAAATCAAGCTACACAGTTTCGCTGCCTAAGACTTGGGTCACGCAAGTCGGTCTTAAGGAGCAATCACAAGTAGGCATAACAACGCTGCCTGACGGTTCGTTGCGCGTTACTCCAAGCGAAAGCGTTAGGCCGCTAGGTCGGGGGATTTTTAGCATAGAAGGCCTTTTTGAAAACGCCCTTGCGCGACAAATGATAGCCATCTACATTGCGGGTTACGATACATTTGAGCTGCGCGCCCCCCAGATTCGATCAGATCAGCGAAAGACCATACGTGACATGTCTTATCGTTTGATTGGCATGGAAGTCGTTGAAGAGACTGCGAAATCGGTCGTAATAAAGGATTTTATTAGCCCTAACGAGCTTCAAATAAAGAAATCTATTCGAAGAATGCATCTTATTATCGAAGCGATGCTTGTTGATACCATACAATCTCTTGTTAAAAACGACATCGATCTAGCCAATGATGTTATAATAAGAGATCGTGATGTCGACAGGCACTACTTGCTCGTGCTTAAACGTTTGCAGGCAATGGTGAAGACCCCGTTTGCGGAATCTTCAGATATAAACGCTAACGAGAGTCTCGAGTATTATCTCACTGCGGTATCTCTTGAGCGAATAGCGGACCATGCAACAAAGATAGCGCAATGTGTATTGACTCTATCAGGTGGTGCGGTACCAACTGAGATTTTAGAAAGCATCATTGAGGCAAGCAAGCTCTCTAGCGACATTATGCAGCTTGCAATAGATGCCTTGTCTCAGTTTGATCCAAAGCTTGCTGAAAAAGCTATCGCGACAAAAAGCAGCCAAATCCCTATCATTAAAAAAATTGAGGCGATGACGTTGGATGTCAACGCGCATATAGCGCTGCCGATTCACTGCATCGCGAATAGTATCGACCGCGTTGCAGACTATGGAATGAACATAGCTGAAGTTGCCATCAATCTATCAATCGCGAAAGCTGCGAATCAAGTATAAATTCTATAGGTCGTAAGGCGCATTAAGTGATCTATAGAGTCTATATAGTTTATATAAGGTATACATATAGTCTATATTCGCTCTTGGGAGCTGTGGTGACTTAATGAAGAAACTTTTACCAATTGTGTTAGTAGCCATGCTAGTCGCACTTGCGGTTTTTGGAGCAGGATGCACATCTAGTACGAACAACACAGCTAACGGCACAAAGCTGCAGCTTGCCGGATCAACGAGCGTTCAGCCTCACGCAGAAGTTCTGGCAAAGGCCTTCCAAGCTAATAACTCGGGTGTCCAGATATTCGTACAAGGCGGCGGATCGTCTGCGGGAGTTACGGCCGTCGGTACAGGTACTGCTGATATTGGCATGTCGTCTGCAAACTTATCAGCGAGTCAAAAATCACAGTATCCGAACCTGAAAGCGGTTCCCATTGCCGTTGATGGAATAGCTATTATCGTCAATCCACAAAATAACATCAGCAATCTGACAACGAACCAGACTCGCGACATCTTCACAGGTAACATAACTAACTGGAACCAAGTCGGCGGATCTGATGCGAAGATCAATGTGGTAAACCGCGAAGAGGGGTCAGGAACCCGCGACGGGATACAAAAGATCGTGTTGAAGGGCGGTAACTTTAGCACTGGAGGAATCACACAATCGTCAACTGGCGCAGTGAGATCGTATGTTGCCGGGGATTCAAATGCAATCGGCTATATCTCCTTTGCCGAGGTCGACAACTCTGTAAAAGCACTCAATATTAACAGCGTTGCTCCGACTTATGACACCATAGCCAACGGAACTTACCCAGTTCAGCGGTACTTCCTCCTCGTAACGAACGGAGATCCGACCGGAAATGCAAAGGCCTTTATAGACTTCACTCTAAGTCCTGCAGGTCAAGCGATATTGAAGGCGGATAAAGAGGTAGCAATCAGCGACGTGTCGGCAAAGTAAACAAAGACGAACCACCTCCAACCACCCCCCCCTTTTTTTACGAGGAGTGATCAGCATAAAGCCGAACAGAGCAGGACGGTCGCTTCGCAGATCTGCAACCCAAGACATTAAAGGACGAACCATAGAGTTACTTCTATTGCTGTGTGGAATCTCATCAGTTTGTGCTATTTTTCTCATTATCATATTTATCTTCGCTGAGGGATTGCCATTCCTCATTCAAGCCGGACCAAACTTCTTGATATCGAGCGTTTGGCAACCGACAGATAACTTTGCTGACGGGCTCTGGGGCATCTTTCCGATCATCATCGGATCGTTGCTTGTCACGGTGGGGGCCGTTGCGATTGGCATGCCGCTTGGTGTTGCGTGCGCTATTTTCCTGGCTGAAATCGCACCCGCTCCGGTCCGACGCATTCTCGTGCCCTCGGTAAATGCGTTGGCAGGCGTCCCATCGGTTGTTTACGGGTTCTTTGGACTGTTGGTGGTCGTGCCATGGATACGAGGGCAGTTTGGAGGATTCGGAACGAGCGTCTTAGCTTCATGGCTCATACTTTTTATCATGATCTTACCCACGATCATCAGCATCTCCACAGATTCTATTCGCGCTGTGCCCAAGGAGTTTAAAGAGGGCAGCCTTGCCATAGGGGCGACCCACTGGCAGACGATTAGGAGTGTCTTGGTTCCCGCTGCGAGTTCAGGCATAATAGCGAGCGTTATTCTCGGTATGGGACGCGCTATCGGTGAGACGATGGCGGTGCTTATGGTGGCTGGAAATTCTATCACCATCCCAAACTCAATATTTGCTCCCACAAGCACACTCACCGCGCAGATTGCTCTTGAGATGGGATACGCCACCGGCGCGCATCGCGAGGCGCTCTTTGCGATGGGCATCGTACTTTTTGCCTTTATTATGATCCTCACCGGTCTCGCAAACCTTGCAAGCAGGAGGCGGATCGCCTACTGATGGAGGCAAAACGGCGTGAGCTGGTGCCCTTGGCTCTGCTGTGGGGGGCAGGAATTGCGACGCTTGTTATACTGATCGTAATATTGGCATATATACTGGCTAACGGCCTTCCGGTCATTAGCTGGCATTTCTTGACGGGCGAGCCTGCACTATGGGGACAAACAGGCGGGGGGATCTACTCCACCATCGTGGCGACTTTAGCGGTTACAAGCATAAGCCTGCTTGTGGCTGCGCCGCTCAGCGTTGGGGGCGCAATTTATCTAAACGAGTACACTAAGGAGACTTCTCTGCGAATGGTTATCCGCCAGGCCGCGGAAATCTTGGCAGGGATACCGTCGATCATTGTCGGTCTCTTTGGTTTCCTTTTTTTTGTCATCTACCTCGCACCATTCACGGGGGGGTGGTCGATGATCTCGGGCGGCCTGACCCTAGCTTTCATGGTGCTGCCAATATCGCTGAGAACTTCGGAAGAGGCCCTCAAAACTGTCCCCGCAGAGCTTCGTGAAGGGAGTCTCGGGCTTGGCGCGACGAAATGGCAGTCAATAACGACCGTCGTGCTGCCAACTGCGCTCCCAGGAATCATTACAGGGCTCATCCTCGGCGTTGGACGCGCAGTCGGCGAAACCGCTGCTATCCTTCTCACTGCTGGCGGCTCATTAAACTTGATCCAAAGCCTTCGTGATCCTGGCCGCCCTATGACGCTCAACATCTATAACGTCCTGACCGAATATCGCGACACCACTACCGCCTATGGGACCGCCGCTGTGCTAGTTATTGCCATCCTTGCCATTACGCTTATTACTGACTTGTTAATGAACAGCTATACTAAGAAGCTCAAGGGGCTGTAAGAGTCAATGGATACCGCTACTGAGACCAGTGTCGAGATTAGTGTGAAGAGCCTTAACCTCTGGTTCGGTAAGTTCCAAGCGCTAAAGAATATCAACATCGACATCCAAAAGAATCAGGTGACCGCGCTTATAGGCCCCTCAGGGTGTGGAAAATCGACCTTCATCAAGACGCTAGACAGGATGAACGATCTCGTGGATAACGTCAAGATTACAGGCGAGGTGGTATACCAAGGGCGGAACATCCTTGACTCTGACATCGATGTGGTGGAGCTTCGTAAACAGATCGGAATGGTCTTTCAGAAGCCCAACCCTTTCCCAAAGTCTATCTTCGATAACGTCGCTTACGGCCCGAGGGTGCATGGGGTTCGAAAAAAGCAAAATCTGAATGAAGTTGTGGAACGAAGTCTAAAGGCAGCCGTCCTCTGGGAGGAGGTTAAGGATCGGTTGAACGAATCAGCGCTGAGGCTTTCTGGCGGTCAGCAGCAGCGGCTCTGTATCGCAAGGCTCCTCGCCGTCGAACCTGACGTCCTCCTCATGGACGAACCCGCGTCGGCGCTCGATCCGATAGCGACGTCGAAGATCGAAGATCTGATATATGAGCTTAAAAATGACTATACAATCATCATTGTCACGCATAACATGCAGCAAGCTGGACGAGTGGCAACGAATACTGCCTTTTTCTACCTAGGTGAGCTCGTAGAATACGCCCCGACGATAGACTTATTTGAACGGCCACAAGATAAAAGGACAGAAGACTACGTAACCGGTAAGTTTGGATAAGACAAGGAAGATATGGCTCGGACTCGTTACGTTAGAAAGTTGAAAGAGTTGCGGCAAAACGTCATAGACATGGGCGCTCTTACTGTGCGATCCGTGGAGGATGTGCTGACCGCGTTTGAGTTGAGTGATACTGCGCTTGCTGAGCGTGTAATCGCTAATGACGATGCGATAAACAATTTCGATCGAAAGATCGAGGCGCAGTGCATGACGCTTCTAGCACTCGAACAGCCTATGGCGAAAGACCTTCGAATGATTGCCACCTCGCTAAAGATGATAACTGATTTGGAACGCATCGGCGATTTCGTAGTCGACATTGCTGAAGAGATTATCACCATGGCAAAGCCGATCCGCATACCCGTTTCCGCATCGAAATTCAACGAGCTTGTCGCTGATGTGAAGTTGATGGTCGTTGATAGCATCGAAACGTACGCGAGCGGCAATGTTCAACAGGCGCGCAGCTTTGAGGCGCGTGACGATAGAATTGACTTTTTGTTCAAAAGTATCGTTGAAAATATGGTGAACGCGCTCGCTCAAAGCCAATGCTCAACGGAGACCGTTGCTGACGTGGCCAGCCTCCTATTCATCATTCGATACCTTGAGCGCATCGCGGATCACGCGGTAAACATTGGCAATCGTGTCTGTTACATGGAAGAAGGCGACCGGCGCTTCTTGAAATAGTAAATTTCTTACATCGCTCTACCCACACAGTGTAGTTTGGTCACAGGTGCGATCATATCACATTCATGCCACCTCGCCGGCATCACGCTGACGTGACAGGACATTTTCAAAAAATACGCCCGTCTGGAGTTAGATAATGTTGCTTCTTGTTGCGTCGACGCAGAGCGCAAAACACAGTCACTTTTAGCAGGGCAAGTTCCATGCTAAGATAGCGACAACGCAATATGTTAAGGCGTCTAGTTAATGGAAAAGGAAAAAGTTCGCAGAAAGGAGGTATCACATGGGTTTTTCATCGACCACCATAAGAGCCCCGTTAGACGTTCCCCAGGAGAAACGACCTGAATACGTACAAAATTTGTTCAATATTACTAGGGGAAGCGGGCGTCTCATGTTGTTTGCGGGAGATCAGAAGATAGAACACTTAAATGATGACTTCTATGGCCCTGGAATCTCGCCTGAGGACAACGATCCTGAACACCTGTTTCGCATCGCGAGCATCGCTGAAATCGGGTGTTTTGCGACTCAAATGGGCTTGCTTGCTCGATACGGTGAGGACTATCCGCGCGTTAACTACCTTGTCAAGCTTAATTCCAAGACCAATGTTGTAAAGACAGGACAGGCAGAGCCTTTCAGCGGCGCGCTTTATTCGTTAGTCCAAGTCGATGAGTTTCGGCAACATTCGGGCTTGAACATCCCTGCCGTCGGATACACAATTTACGCAGGAAGTGAACACGAAGCACAGATGTTGCGAGAGGCGGCCCAGATCATCTACGGGGCCCATAAACGTGGAATGATCGTGGTTGTTTGGATCTATCCACGCGGCGCGGCCGTTAAAGATGAGCACGATCCGCATCTCATTGCCGGGGCTGCCGGTTTGGGCTGCTCCCTTGGCGCTGATTTTGTCAAAATAAACTATCCAAAGAAAGATGGCGTTGATTCCAAAGAGGCCTTCAAAGAGGCCGTGCAGGCCGCGGGCAGGTGTAAAGTACTGTGCGCCGGAAGCTCAAGCGTCGACGTGAAGTTCTTTCTTGAGCGTCTTTGGGCGCAAATATTTATTAGCGGTGCCGGAGGCAATGCAACGGGCAGGAACATCCATCAGAAGCCGCTCAAAGAAGCCATCCTAATGTGTAATGCCATTTCGGCCATCGTCGTGAATGGGGCGGGTGCAGAAGAAGCACTGGCTATCTATACTGGAAGAAAAGAGTTTAAAGTGAAAGACTATAACATGCCGTGAATCGGTTTAACGTCTTTGATTCGCTGTCAATACGTCCTTTACACGAACGAGAGAGGAATCTATGATATACACGATAACGCTTAATCCCGCACTTGACCGCATCCTCACTGTTGAGTCTATTGAGTATCATAACCCAAATCGAGTTGACGGCGATGAGCGATATGCAGGTGGTAAAGGCATCGACGTTTCCAAAGCGCTCACTAGGCTTGGCGTGGGCAACAAAGCACTAGGCTTTGCTGGCGGATTCACTGGGTTGGAGCTCGAGGGATGTCTTTTCAATCTCGGGGTAAACTGCGAGTTTGTCAGAATCTCTGCCGAAACCCGCACGAATGTGTATATTCACGAGACAGCAAGAAACCGCCAGATCTCGTTCAACCTACGTGGGCCTTTGATCCAGTCCTTCGAGCTCATGGAAATGATCGACGTCATCAAAGGGCTCAAGGATGCTGAGTATATTATTCTTAGCGGGAGTATCCCTGCAGGGGTCAATCCAATTATTTATGAAAAAATCGTAGAGATCGCAAAAGCGAAAGGAGCGAAGGTCGTTCTCGATTCTGACGATGAGCCTTTCAAGGCAGGTTTGAGAGCAAAACCCCATATTATCAAGCCAAATATTCACGAGCTCGAACGACTAATGGCTCGGCAGCTTAAAGACATCGACGCGATCGTCGACGCCGCGGTGGGGGTATACGAGCGAGGCGTTGAGGTCGTCCTCGTTTCAATGGGCGCAAGAGGCGTGCTGCTCGTGACTAAAGATGAACGCTGGATTGCGCACCCGCCACGAGTAACTGTCGTGAACACCATCGGCGCCGGAGATTCTGCCGTTGCCGGGTTCGTTCACGGCTTGGCCATGGGCGAGAGCTATAAGGAGGCTGTAATGAGGGCGGCAGCGACCGGAACCGCGGCTACTCTTATCAATGACGTTTCAATAACGCAGGGAAGCGTAGACGCGATTCTTGCGCAAGTGAAGGTCCGCAGGGCCACTTAGAGGTTGCGCGCTCCGCCTCTATTGCTTTCGGTAGGCGTTGATTTCATTTCGGAAATGTGCGGCCATTTTGTGAGGAGATTGCGCGAAAATTATGTCCCTCGATATGGCGATGATGCCCATACGCCCGTTAGAGTTTGTTCCGCTTATGACTGCAGTCTGGAGATCACCGCCTTGTGATCCAACGCCCGGGATAAGGAGTGGGGTACCCTCACCTACAAGACCGCGTATTGTGTTTAGCTCACTTCCTTGAGTCGCTCCTACGACGAAGCCGAGATTGCCGTATTTGTTCCATCCCAGAGCTTTCTTAGCTACGATCTGATAGAGCGGTTCTGAACACGTTAGGTCCTGTATCTCTGTCGCTCCGGCGTTCGATGTCCTGCAAAGAACAAAGACTCCCTTGTTGCGCCGCTCGAAGAAGGGCTCAATTGCGTCGAGTCCCATGTAGGGGCTGACTGTGACGGCGTCACCTCCTATGATCTCGTATACGTATTTGGCATAAGCTTTTGATGAGTGTGCTACGTCAGCCCGTTTTGCATCTACGATGACCGGCACTCGGACGAACTCTTTAATGTACTGCACCGTTTTAATCAGGGCTTCTATCCCAGAGGGTCCGCGCGCTTCGTAGAACGCCGTATTTATCTTATAACAGCACACTAAATCGAGCGTAGCGCTTATAATGCGTTGATTAAAATCAAACGTATCACCTACAGTGCCGTCAGGATCCAGCCCTACACATAGCCAGCTGTTGTTCTGACGTGCCGTTTTTTCTAAGTCTCGTAAAAAAGCCACCATATATTTCTATCCTGAGCTTCGGAATATATCCCTCTATTTACAGCATGTTCCTTTTAACCACTGCTCGCGACACTAACGTCGGTTACGCGAATCTTTGGTGTCGTTAATCCAAAATACGTCGTGACATCTCGGCTTAGCCCATCAATCTGCTTTAGCAAATCGAGGACGTTGATTCCTATGTTTGTTTGTTTCAGAGCGTGTTTGCATTCACCATCTTCGATAGCGTATCCCGCGTAAACCATGCCGGAGAACTCACCCGTACTCATGTTCGGGTGGTCGCCTGTTGCGCGTACATAGATGCCGTGTCGCACATCCTTCATAATGTCAGCTTCGCCGCCTTGTCCGATTATCAGATTTGTCGGAGAAATTGAAGGCGGTTGCCGATAGTCTCCCCGAGAGGCGTTGCCTGTGCTCATTATGCCTTCTTTATTTGCCGCGTAGCTGTCGAACAGAAATGAACGCAAGACGCCATTTTCGATGAGAAGGGTTCGCTGCGAAGGCACGCCCTCTGCATCAAACGGTCTCGTCTCCAAACCACCGCTTTGGAGCCCATCATCAACAAGTGTGAAACCGTTTACAGCGATTTGTTCGCCGATTTTTCCCGTAAGGAACGACCGATCTCGTTGCACATCGTCGGCGCTCACAGCTGTAGCAGCGGCGATGACCGGTCCAACAGCAAGTGGGTCAAAAACGACTGCCATCTTGCCTGATTGAATCGGTCGTGGATTCATGCTACTTAGTGCCATCTCTCCTGCGGTACGCCCGACTAACTCGACGTCTAAATCGAAGCGCCGAGACGCGGCATATTCGAAGCCATTCCCACTAGCGTCTCTCTCGTGTGCGACTACGTCCACATCGATTGAAGCTTGGGTCCCGCTATCTGTCCCTTCCACCCCGAGCGTGTTTGCGATAGCTTCGCTCCACAGTCCGACTGATGCACCAGAGTTGATGATATCGACGCGCTTATCAATGCGGGAAGCGTCTGCGACGTCAATAGCTAGCTGTACCACGGTTGCGGCATCGAGAGATGCGATTGTGTGATCCCACGTGCCGGCCACAGTTGGATAGCTCTCGGGGAGCGAAAGAGACTTAAAATCCTTGTCAGGGCTCCCGGCGCGTGCTGCTGAGATCGCTTTTTCTACAGCGGACTCCACTTGTTCGAGAGATGCGTGCGCATAGCCCATGCTACCATTCTTAAAGACGCGTACTCCAATCCCACACTCGAAGCCGCTTTGACTCGATTTGATGTGCCCTTTTTCAAGCTCTGCGCTAATAGAATTCGAATAGGTGGCGAACGCCTCTCCTTGATAGATTGACGTGTCGATGAGTGCTAATGCCTGGATACAAGCATCGAGGAGCGCACTCTCTCGATCAGCGACTTTAGTCGTCACTTATATCCCTCCGACGACTACATCACTAACTCGCATGTAAGTCCCACCCGTGGTGTTCGGCGTCATTTGTCCCGCTTTTCCGCACGTTCCGGGATCGAACGCCAAAGTCTGTCCTACGGCGCTGATGTTATGAAGAACCTCAAGGGTCATCGCGCTCAGTGCTGCGTCTCTCAAATGGTCGCGTAATTCGCCGTGTTCGACTACATACGCTTCTCTACTTTTGAACGTTAGCATCCCTGTTGTAGGAGTTGTGTAGCCATATTGCCAACCGACAAAATATATCCCACTAAATCCGTCGAGCAGCTCCTCAAACGTGTAGTCCCCAGGCTCAAAGAAGGTGTTGCTCATTCGAACGATGGGTGGATCGTCATATCGCTGGGCACGCGCGCTCCCGTTTGAGCCAACGCCAAGGCGCGACCCAGTCTCGATATCTGTGAGGTAGCTTTGCAGAATTCCGCGCTCCATAAGTACCTTTCGCCGAGTCTGTGTACCCTCATCATCGTAGGCTAAATAGCCATAACTCTGCAAACTCGGATCGTCAACAATCGTAACCGCATCAGAGCCAACCTTCTGTTTAAGCTTCCCGGCGAGGATGGACGTACCCGAAATAATCGCGTCAGCTTCAGCAGCATGTCCGAATGCCTCATGCGCAAAAACGCCTGACAGCGACGGATCAAGCATGGCGTCGAACTGTCCAGATGGTGCCGGCTTTGCATCGAGAAGTGATACAGCTTGCGATGCCGCAGTTCGACCGATGTCCGCATCACCCGAAAACAGCTCAAATCCCTTTGAGTCGCCTCTCGCCTTATAGCCAGATTGCCGAAGCGCACCTTCTTTAGCAAAGATCATAGCACGCGCGATCGATCGCACCGTAGTCTCATCGATGTAAGTTCCCTCAGAATTTGCGATAATCTTCTGCACCACAAGGTCATTATAGCCAATCTCTGTACTGTTGACGCGGGAATCTGTTTCTTTAGCTTCTTGCTCTTGGTTGAGCACATAGTTGAGCTTATCTGCGATCGAGACGCGGGTCGGTAGCAGTTGTACGGAAGGTGTCACGGTGTCTTCAAACACCGCCACATCGATCGAGAACTTTTCAGCGCGCGCAAACACAGCTTTAGCTAGACTAACCGCACGTTCAGCGCAATCTACCAGCCCTTTTCGATCCACTTGTGTAGTATAAGCAAACCCCCAAGCGCCGTCTAAAAATGCTCTTATTCCAGCTCCGAGCTCATTTGAGCTGTTGATTTTTGTTATCCCGTCTTTCGTTGAGATAGATGTGCCTTCGGAGCTTTCCAGTCTGATATCAGAGAATTGGGCCCCATGCGCACACGCAATGCTAAGGGCCTCTTCAATGTCTGCCTTTTTTTCACTTCGTTCTTGCATCAGCGGTTGCATCTCCGTACGACTAACATTGGGCTTAGATAAATGGTTTTTCTACAAGGCGTTGAGCTCTTGAATAGCATCTATCTTACCGTGATCTTCAGCAGGTGCAGCTCAGATCTGTTAATCGAGTCAATGCCGACGCGTAGTTTATAAAGACTCACGTCTACCTGACTACAAGGAAACTGAAACTGATCAAGCGTCAAATGAGGTGTTTACCTGATACAAGAACAACCAAGTAAGGTGAGATTGCCTAGAAGAAATAGCAACGAAATCTTTGGGACGGTCGAAAAGATGCTCGGTGGAAGCCGTATTACCGTTCGTTCTCAAGATGGAAAAACCCGCATGGGGCGAATTCCCGGGAAAATGAAAAGAAGGGTGTGGCTCCGTGTTGGCGATGTAATTATTATTAGACCATGGAGCATTCAAGATGAAAAGGCGGACGTTGTGTGGCGGTATCTCCCCCCACAAGCTGATTGGTTAAGAAGGAAAGGATACATTTAACGCTCTATACGTTCTCCCGGATGTCTTTTTAATAACTGAATTATTTTTCATTGAGTTTTGTTTGGAGCCGTGAAGTGACCAAGCAATGAATACAAGCTCCGATGACTATGACGTGGTAGTAGTGGGGGCAGGGCCGGCAGGTTCAGTAGCTGCAAAAAACGCAGCTGCCGACTGCGACGTTCTCCTGGTTGAGAAACGCCAAGAGATCGGATCGCCTGTAAGGTGCGCAGAAGGCGTGCCCATGATTGAAACGCCATTTGTTTTTCACACGTCATTCGAAAAATATGTAAAACCTAACAAGAAGTGGATCGCGAGCGAAGTGAAAGGACTCTGTGGCAACGCCCCTGATGGAACAACAGTTGAAGTATCAGGTGAGATGCTTGGCATTGATGGACCGCTTGGCTTCGTCTTGGAACGTAAGCTCTTTGATCGACAACTTGCGAAAGACGCCGCTCGTGCTGGAGTCCAGGTTATGGTGCGCACCCGCGCAACGGGGCTTATTCTGGAGGATGGCGCAGTACGTGGTGTGAAGTTGAACCACCTCGGAGAGGACTTTGAGGTGCGCGCACAGGTGGTGATAGGTGCCGATGGAATTGAATCGCAGGTAGGTAGGTGGGGGGGCATAAACACTACGCTTAAGCTCAAGGACATTGAGAGCTGCGCTCAATATCATATGCAAAACGTCGAACTAAAGGCGAACACTCTCGAATTCTACTATGGCTCGCAGGCGCCAGGCGGCTATGCTTGGGGTTTTCCCAAAGGAAACGATGCAGGCAATATCGGGCTTGGGGTGCTCGGAAGTAAGTTGAATGACAAGCGACCTTTGGACTACTTAAAAAAGTTTGTTGCACAACACTTTCCTAACGGTAAGCCAGTCGAACTTATAGTTGGGGGCTGCCCTGTTAGCGATGCGCTTCCAACCATCATAGGAGATGGGCTCATGCTCGTAGGTGATGCTGCACGTCACACCGATCCGATCACTGGCGGAGGAATTATGGCGGCACTTCAAAGCGGGACGATGGCTGGGGTAGTCGCGAGCAAAGCTGTGCGCCAAAACGACGCGTCAGCTAGAGTGCTGCGCGAGTACGAAAATAACTGGACAGCCTCTTTTGGTAAAGAACGAACGCTTATGTACAAAGTCAAAGAGTTCGTTGTATCCCTCTCTGATGACGAAATCAACAAGTTAGTTCACGCATTTTCAGGCATTAAAGCCGAAGAATTGAACACAGGAGGAGCTATAAGACGGTTGTTAGGATTGGACCCGGGGCTTCTGCTTAAGACCCGTCAACTCCTCTAGCCGATTGAGGCTCCAACAGTTTTTGCCTAAAGCCTCTTTACGTCTTCGGTCTTAGGTTTACGTCGAAACAGGCGATCCCTCAATGATCTTTTCGGCGGTTCTTCATCAAGTTCTGGCAGGGGCGCTTGTACTTCCTCAGTTCCTACCTCGTCTTGGGTTGATTGCAAAGGTGAAGACGCGGGCTGCGGGAGCAAGCGAGTAAGGGCTTCGCTCACGTCTGCGAGTCGATCAATGACCTTGCTTGACTCGCTCCCATAAAATCCTGCAATGGTTTCATACCGTTTGAGCTCATCTTCACGAGCCAATTTAAAGCTCTCGTACTGCGCGGTCAGCCTCTCTATCATATCCGTTTTCATGAAAAGGAGTTCATCCTTATGGCGCAGCTCCCTTTCCCGCTTTTCCAGTTCTGTTTCTAAGCGAATTACCATGTCACCGGGCACTAATGATGTTTCGAGGCGTTTTTCTGCGCTATGTCCATTCGCCCGTATAGTGACTAGGTATGCGTCTAGTGCCGCAGCGACAATTTTACTCCGACTGCTATTTTCGGACCTCGCCTGTTTATCAGCAGCGGCCAAGAGCTCATCAGAAATGGCTATCGTAACCTTGTTTAACGGCATATAAATCTCCCAAAAAAATCTAAATACGGCGTATGCATCGTTAACTGATTGAGTCACACCATAGTATGACTAAGTCATACTTGAGTTTTTCGTGGGTCAACGCAGTTTTCCACTAAATGATTCGCACCATTTCCGATGCAAATTCTAGGAGTAGCTCCCACAAAAAAAGCTCTTTTTGTAGTCTTAAAGCAAAAATAAAGAAAAATAGTAGTTATTAACAAAATCAAAACCTTTAAATCACCATTTTTAGCAAACGAGATACGTAAAGGATTTCGTTGCTGCCGCTCGCCACTTCACGTTAAGACGGCAGTCGAAATGGAGCTAGAAACTATTTATAACGGTTTAAAGTTCGTAACCGAAATCTGTATTTCGCTATTAAGCCCAAGGACGAGATTTAATCTTAAATAAAGCCAGAATGTGCTTTAATTACTAAAATAAAAATCTAAGTGCAATCGAATACCTCTGTTTCGAGTCCAGATTTCAAAAAGAAGGATAAAATAGAAACGAAATCGTTAAATATTATCAAAGTGCGGTTTAATATGTCGATGCAGCGGGAGCCGGGCCTTGCCTAAAGGCCCTACCTCAAAACGCGCTCTTTTCGTTTGGCAGGCCCGTGCTCCGCGTTGGTCGCCGTATTTTTCGATATTTTTTTCTTCTCTTTTTTGTTCTACTTTTCGATTTATTACAGCAGGTCCCGTGTATTAACGACGATTCCAAAATCGCGAAAAGCGAGTCTGCGATCGAGGTGGTTCTTCAAAACTACGCATAAAAAAAAGCTTAAAGTACGAGCCGTCTACTTTGCTTCTCATTATCGTCTTGAACCCAAGCTTTTCATACATCGCTAGAGCTGCTTTGTTAGTCTCCCACGTTGTGATAAGTGATGCATCCATCCCATTTTGGAAAAGCTTTGACATTGCGAATTGTACCAGTCTTATCCCAATACCTTGGCGTCGAAACTCAGGGAGCACTGCGAGCGTCTCTATAAGACCGAGTTGTGGACGTCTGTAGTTGTAGATAACAGCTACGCCACCAACGACCATGTCAGCGTCCACTGCCTTGATCCAACCCCGCTGCCTATCGTTTAAAATCCGTGTTATTTTGACGCGTAAATTCTCACTTTCTGTAAGCGACGGCACAAACTCATTATCGACGGCGTTGAGCAAGTTAAGGATGTCGTTAAAGTCGTTCCAGTTTGCTTCACAAATCGTGAACGTCTCGAGTGGTTCCTGCAATAGCATTACCATCCTTTTTTTGTTCTCTATACGCTAGCAAAGGAGAAGCAGCGCATTCAATACGACTCGATCAGAGGCAGCCTCTTCAAAGGGTAAGCCAGCGTTGCGCGCGGTCTCACCCACGTCAATTCCCATCGCCTCCATCGATGGTCGTGCCTTATACGGGTTGCGGCAGCGATTTCCGACACCGGCACACGTTTCACACAAAGTGCATTTCCCCGCTGAAAACGCAGTGGCGTACTTGAAGCCCTTTTTAAACGCGACAGCCTCGAGGCGTTCGGCGATCGTCTCTAGCGTGTTCTTAGCTATCAAATACGTCTCGTCCCAGCCTTTGAGGTATGTCTCATCATTATAGAGAGCTGCAAGATCCTTTGCTTTGTGGATTCGCGCAAGCATCCAGTCAGGCACGTCATATCCAATCTGGATCAGCAGCGCCTTCTGAAATCGCGCGAGGACGGTCCTAAACTCATCAAGGGGCATAACGTTAGGGGGGCACATTAGAGAAACGCCGTAATTCCTACAGACCGGTACGCAGCATTTGAGTCGGACCCGTTCATCTACAATGACGTCCTTCGCGTCGAATACTCGAGCAGCGGTCGCGCCGAGTTCGCTAGCCGTTTTTAGAAACTCGCTAAAATGTATTTCGTTATCACAGATTGCATCCATCACTAACCGTAACGCACATAGCGCTCGTAAGTATATGAAAGTTGTCCGGGACGAAACTTGAGTTCGTTGGCCCGCCGTTAGGCACTCTTACGTCTTGGACTTTAAAGTGTAAAAGAACTGTGCAACACGCTGTTTACACTGATCAACTATTCGTGAATCACATTAGGTGGTTACGCGAGGGTAAGTTCGACAGCTCTCGGGTTCTGTAGCCCCTTTAGTTCTTCGACTAAGCTTGCGCGTTCGTCTTGCAAGGCGTCTAAATCGGCAATGTGCGCTTTTTGTTGCACCTTCTCAAGATGTTTCCGATTTACTAAGGTCGTAGCACGTATCTTTTCATAGTCCCCAGAAGTCACGAGCTTCTGAATTTCCCGTAAGGAGGTTAGTAGGTTAATCGTCGCGCTTAATTTTGACAAAAAGGCGATAATCCTAGGAATTTTGACGGCAAGTGACATGTCAGGCTCGTCGAGAGAGATCTTGAGAGCTTCGCGCCGCTTGATATCAACAAGTGACTCGAGCCAGACGATGTTCAGCTCTAAGACCTGCCTGAATCCTGTTGGATCTCCAACGTAGTGCGAAAGCTTGCTATCTGAGTACTTGGCATAATCGATAAATCGGTAGAGAGGTAGCGAAGCTAATCCTTCGCTTACCGCAAAAGACAGCAGCCTCTCAGCGTTTTCGTAGCTCGGTGGCTGTGGGAATTTCAGCTCAGGGTGGTAGCTCGCATCAAGGCTTATTTTGAGGACGTCCGTGAGGGGGGCCTCTTTGAAGTATACCTCCAAGAATGTGCCCACGTTGTCGTTATAAGAAGCGATTTTTTCTTTTAAAGAGGCAAGTTCATCAAGTGATGTGACGTCAATTTTCTGCAAAGACTTATAGTACGCAGTCTTCTCTCGGATCTCCGATTCAAGACTTTCACAGCGAGCGCGTAATTCGGTATAACTCTTCTTGTATTCGTCAAACAGCGTACGTTGCTTTGTCAAAAGCCCTAAAACTGGAATCCGGTCTAGCTCTTTTGTTGCTGTTTCGAACCGCCGTTTCTTGAGCACAGCAAGAGCTTTATCAAATCGCACCGTGTAGTCGAGCAAGTTGTCGTCGTGCGCTTTTCCGACGCGGCGAGCGATTCGTTCGAGGCGTTTGGCGAGGTCACGATATACTCGAAAAGTATCAGGCGTTTCTTCAAAGTCTTTTATAAGCCCTCTTAGTTCTTGATTGAAACGTTCTATAAGTTCAAGCCGGTCTCGTCCAGCCTCACGTATCTGGTCGTTGATCGAGCCGATTTCCACAAGAAGGTCAGGGGGTTCCAATCAACGCCCCTCTTGCAGTTTAAGTCTCACAAAATGCTTTGACTTCAACATCATGCTCAAGTTCAAGCTCTTGGCGAAGTTCCTTGAGCGATGCAACACGTTCAGCAAACGCGTTATGACGGTGAATACTTTCTTCGTTGAGCTGTTTTATGGTAACAATCGAGTCGTCAGGCAAATAAGGAAATGCCTCGACGACTTTGTGGGCCATAACTCGAACGCAGTCCTCGACGAACTTAGGATTCTTGTGAGCAGTTTCAACGACGACAGCTTCGTCGGTTCGCTTGAGCAGTTCGTAAATCCTGGAGCTCATCGACTGTTCGATGATTTCGATAATCGTATCGAGCGGCACCTCGTAGCCCTTGCCGACCTCGATAGAGATCGTCCCCCGTCCTCGCTGGTTGTGGGTAGCAAGCGGGATATCCCGCAGAAACGCTTCAATGTCAGTAGGGGGGATGTTGAGCTCCCGTAAGCGACTCTCAACCAACTCTCGCACGTGCTCTTGGGCGCAGGGACACGCAGTCATTCCAACGACCTCGGCCCCGATCATTCGTCGTGTCTTGTGTTTCTTGTCGCCTGTACGATACGTCGTTGTCTCCGCGAAGATCTCGGCAATCTCTTGGGTCGTGATACCAGTGCTTGGGGTCTCCCTTTTGACCATATATTCACTGCGCATGCGCACTTCAGCGCGCGATGCATACTCGTGTCGATCGAGGAGCTTCTCAGCGACATCCCCGCAAAACTGCTCTATTTCGTAAACAGGGGCGTTCAATGCCTCGTCCAACGCTTCGTCCATGACTTCAAAGTTTCTGCTTAAGTTGGCGCCTTTACGATTTGATGGCAGGTCGACGAACAAGTCGAACTCAGAGACTAAGATGATCGGGCGCTTATCACGTCGCGTAACCTTTATCAACTTCTTAACGTTAGTCACGCCGACTCGTGTAAGATTTATGGAGAATTCAGGTTTATCTGCTTGTACGTCAACTTGTGCGTCCATTATGCCACCTTTTCTTTTTACTACGAAATAATGCTTTTGATAAACCTTTAAATAGAGAACGTCAATGAAACGGCGAACTGTCGTCGCACCCGCGCACGGCGCTTCCTCTCTTTTATGCTGAAGCTATTGATTGGTTTGGGCAATCCCGAGCTTGATCATTGGTTTAATAAGCTTCAACAAACGTGGCGCTTTCGTGCTAAACAACAACTTGCGAAGGACGATGGAAGGATGGTCCATGTCACCGTACCTTGAAATGATGTCCAATATCTTTTCGTCGTCTAGGGCCTCGATGACGTAGTCTAGCTCATCATCGCTGAGCTTGTTCAACCCATCGCGAATGCGCAACCCGGTCACGAGCTCGCGACCGACTTCAGACCGCCACTGCCTGTCGTACTCCTTGAGAGCGCTCTTTGAAGTGTCGCCCTGCGTCACCGCTTGTCCGGCTACTGTACCAGCTATTTTTGCGCACAGCGTTCCAGGATAGATCCCGCCCCCGCTTGTCGGTTTGACTTGGCCGGCAGCATCTCCGACGATTAATATACCGTCTGTGACTGTACACGCAGGTGGTCCGATCGGTATTGCCCCCGCCGAAAACCGCACCAATGAGGCCGCAGAACGCGGAGAAATGCGGCCTATGAGCGAATTAAGAAGCTCCATTGATCGTTCGGACGAGCAGAGCCCGATCCTGACTGTGCCCCATTGTGTAGGGATCGCCCAAGCGAAGAAGCTAGGGGCCACATCTTGTCCGACGTAGAGCTCAACGAAATCCGGATTGACGATATCGGTATAAACTTCTGCTTGTGCGCACGTGAGCACCGATTGCACGCGGTCTAATCCTGCGAGCCTCCCCACTGTGCTTTGTAAACCATCAGCTCCGATGAGCACAGACGTCTGTATCTCAATTGGCTCTCCGTGGCTAATCGCTGTTACTACGAGCTTAGTCCCTTCCCGTCGCAGACCGCTGAATCGCGTTTTGACAAGCGAGGCAACCCCTGATTTGAGAGCTTCTAACGCCATTGCTCGATCGAGTTCGCTTCTGTCGACAACGTAGGCCATAGTGCGCTTGCCATCGACCCTCAAAACGCGGCCACTGGGTGCATGGATATGTGCGCCACGGATTGCGTGCTTGTTGAGCGTTTCCAGCTCACACCCCTCGAATGCTCGGGTGCTGATGAGCCCGGCGCACTGCACAGGCAGGCCGATGGTCTCGTGCTCTTCGATCATGAGCACACGCGCTCCCGCTTTTGCGGCGTATTTTGCGGCCATTGAACCCGCGGGCCCTGCACCGACGACTACGACATCGTACTCCATGTTCGTAAGCGCATACGAGTTTACTATTTATATACTAAACCAGTCTTAGGCTCTCGTGTCAGAGCTCACGGGTGAAGCTACCGCGTGAAGGAAGGAATATGGAGTACAAGCAATGCCTTATTATTCGATCGGACCTGAAGCTGACATCTGGAAAAGCGGCGGTTCAGCTCGCACACGCTGCGGTCGCTGCCTATGAGCGCTCAGACCGCATCACAAAGAGTCGATGGTACAATGAGGGGCAAAAAAAAGTCGCGCTCAAGGTTTCGACACTCAAGGAGCTGTATGAACTCAAGTCGATAGCAGAGGCGCGTGGTCTAGTCACGGCACTTGTTGTCGATGCCGGGCTTACTGAAGTGCCGCCTGGAACGGTTACCGCTCTTGGCATAGGTCCCGAAAGAGAAGAGGAGCTTGACAAAGTGACGAGCGACCTAAAACTGCTGTAAAGCCAATGACGATGACTCGTACGGAAACAGTGTCAGACCTCGATTCTTTCGTGGGAATGTCTGTCTATTTGACAGCTTCGCGCGGCATCGGCGGACAGATTCGGCAGCAACCTAAAGACTTTGTAGTAAACGAGGTCTACGTAGAGCATCGCGCTTTAGACGGACGCTATCAACTGGTCAAAGTCACAAAGACCGATACAGAGACACATCACTTGGTGCGCGACCTGTCACGACGTTTGAGAATTAGCCAGAGACGAGTCAGCTGGGCAGGAACTAAGGACAAACGGGCCATCACCGCGCAGCGCATGAGTCTTGACTCGATTTACCTTGAAGCACCATTTAACTTAGGAAACGCGATCGTGGAACCCATCGGGAGATCCGACAGACCGATTAAACTCGGGGACCTTGAGGGTAATGAGTTCTCTATCACTATCCGAAATGTTGAAGGCGCCAAAGACGATATCGCAAGTTCCATAGCAAGCTTTGTCGAAGAGATACACGACGCGCGTGGCGTTCCTAATTTCTTTGGGATTCAACGTTTTGGATCAATCCGCCCTGTAAATCACTTCATAGGACGAGCACTTGTCGAAGGGGACCTTGAGCAGGCGGTTATGATGTATATAGGAAAGCCTTTTCCCGATGAACCTGAGGACGTCAAAGAAGCCCGACAACGCGTTTCGGATACTCATGATTTTAAAGAAGCGCTTCAGCGGATGCCCTTTCGGTTGCGCTATGAGCGCGCTATGCTGAATCACTTAGCAAAGTACCCCAATGATTTTGATGGCGCCCTTGGCACCCTCTCAATGAACCTGCAAAGGCTTTTTATCCACTCATTTCAGTCATATCTTTTTAACATGATGGTGAGCAGTCGACTTGCGCGTGGGTTTCCGCTTTCTTCGGGATTTGATGGTGATCGCGTGTGGGTACCGGATCAAGGGCGCGTAAGAACGGTAGTTCCTAAGAACGTTAAGGATATGAACCAAAATCTCGCAGTAGGGCGTGCCTCAGTTCAAATGCCGGTTCCAGGGTACGAAACAGAGCTGTCAGACGGGGTCATCGGTCAGATCGAACAAGAGGTCCTAATGTCGGAGGGGGTTAATCTAGACGCCTTCAAAGTCGAAAGTTGTCCGCGACTAGCATCAAAGGGCGTTATGCGCAACGTCGCGTTACCTGTAGATATAGGGTTTACTGTGGCGCCTGACGAGCTTAACAACGATCAAGTGAGAGTCGACCTGCGCTTTTTCCTCCCTAAAGGAGGCTATGCAACGGCGGTTCTACGCGAAATTATGAAAATAAGGTTGTTTTAGTGCAGGCACAAACACGCTTGTTGATTCTGCTTGTGTGTGCGATGGTCGTGACGATCACCCTGCCCGGGTGTGTTACGATACCAACCAGCACGTTAGACAATGCGAGCACAATATCGACAACCATGTCAGGTAGCGCGGCCACAAAAAGCAGCGCGGACGGTAATTCGTTGACAACGACCCACTACTTGGTTACGATTGGAGGGACGACGGTGTACGCTGAGGCGGCAAATACGCCTGCAGAGCACGAAATGGGCCTGATGAATCAAACCTATTTGAATGAAAATGCCGGAATGCTGTTCGTCTTTCCAACGGAACAAAAACAGAGCTTTTGGATGAAAAACATGCGCATTTCACTCGATATCATTTTTATTACGACCGACAAACACGTACTTGATTTTTACCAATCTGTTCCGCCGTGTACGACCGATCCATGCGTTTTGTACACGTCGAACGCACCGATAAGGTATGTGCTTGAAGTAAATGCGGGGTTTTCTGAGCAACACGGTATAACAAGCGGTGACACCGTCTTTATAACTCCCTCGAGCTAGGGAGCGGTCGTTTTATAGCGGTTATCGATCGATGGGCACTCGTGTCGAATAGGACATGCGAAACACTCGGGAGCGGTTGCATGACAGAACTCGAAGCCGTGCTGGATAAGTAGTAAGTGACTTCTGCCTGGATGAGGAAGCTCCGTTTCAAGCACCTCTTTAGCGATATTCTTTGACCTATCGCTCCCATGGATCTCCTTAGCATTGATGTCAAGACCACGCCGCGATGCGCCGCGCTCGATGAATCCGAGTCTGCGGGCAACTCGTTCCACGTGCGTGTCTATCGGGACGACTTCGTGTCCTCCAGCGTAGAGCAGGACGCAATCAGCGGTTTTTGGACCGACTCCGGGTAGCGTGACGAGACGCTCCCGAGCAAGATCTGGGGGATCGTAAACCCACGACAAGTCACCTTCCCATCGGCGCATGACCTCGCGCGCTATGGAAACGATGTAATCTGCCTTGCGGTGTGGGCCACATCGGTACAGTATAGGCACGATGTCATGAGGATTTATAATGCTCAACGTCTCTGGCGTGATCGTTCCGAACTGCCGGACGAGCTCATAAAAAGCCGCCCGAGCGCGCTCGGCGGTCTTGTTCTGGGTAAGGACAGTGAGGATGAGGCACCGAAAGGGATCCTGCCTCGTCATAAAATATAATCCCGGAAAGAAGTCTCTAAGCTTGCGTATGTATGGGTCACGACTGCGCAGCTCGAGAAGCGGTGTCCACCGCATCTCATCAGGCTGCACGCCCTCCATATCGAGGTGTGACGACAGCGAACCCTGTACGGGATAGGGGCTGATTTGCTGCGTGATGCTATCAACCGTTCGCAAATAGCTATCTGAGTTGCAGATCCACTCAAGAGCTGGAATCTGAATCGTCATGGTACGTCCAAGGTCGATTGGCGGCTTCATCGTAAATCGCACGCTTGGACACCTCACCAGCCGCTCTCGCTAAGGGTTTGCACAAGCCTATTTATGAAAACACATGGGTATATATCATCCGCGCAGACATCTTGTATTGGAATTGGCTCGTGCCGGTGACACACACATGGATTTACAGACACTCAAAGCGTTGTTTGCACACGCCGTAAGGACGAAAGATGACACATCTTCTTGTATCGGATGCATAAAGACTCGACAGGAGGGTCGATGGCACTAGTGCTCGAACCCGCTTGGCGTATATTCGCTAATGAGTTCAACAAGTCCACGCTTCAGCTGAAGGAAGAAGGTGGAAGCGGTCCTACTTATATCATATCCCCCACTGGTGCCAAGATCAACCGTTTGTTTGTTGTTGGCGTGCTCACCGAAGTGGAAAATGTTCGCGAGAATGAAGACCTTTGGCGAGCACGGGTCGCAGATCCGACGGGGAGCTTCACGGTATATGCGGGAAAATATCAGTCCGAAGGGGCCTCATTTCTTGCTAATGCCGACGTGCCTCAATTTGTTGCTGTCCTTGGACGAGCACGCCTTTATACGCGCGCGGATACCTCATACACATCTATTTGGTCAAATGAAATTAGCAACACGACGGAAACTGTCCGCAACAACTGGGTCATTACTACTGCTGAACGGACGCTTGACAGGTTGGAGGCGCTGAAAATTGCGCAGAATGCAGGATTAGAGGGGGAAACACTTCGAAGCTTTCTCCTTGCCAATAACGTGAATGAACTGCTCGCAGACGGGATTATTCGTGCATGGCCTTCGTATAACGGATCCGACGTAATGGCCGAAATGCCCCCAATCATCGCATCAGCCATCGATACAGTTGCCGAATCCCACGGGTTTAAGCCTGCAAGCGAGGAGAATCAGGTCGCGCGCAGCACCGTGACTGAGGGTTCGACGGTGCAAGCGAACGAGAATGCAGACGGACAGACGGTTGAGTTGACGAACGAGCAACAGGCCTCGGCTACAACGGATGTGCTTGCGAGGAATAAGGAACGTGTCCTCCTCACTATGAACGAGCTTGACAGCGGCCCAGGCGTACCTTACGACCGCCTAATAGAGATCTTGGAAAGTCAAGGGCTAGAAGAAGACGACGTTGAAGACGCGGTACAGGAACTGATGGATGAGGGGAAGTGCTACGAACCTAAGCTTGGCATCCTTAAGTTGATTTAGTCAACGCACCAACCTTTTACTACAGATGCGCGTTGCCTGTCGCCCTTTTAAACAATTTGAAATGCTAAAATGGCCTGCACCCTCGTTTAACTCAAGCCGCATATTGCGCTTTTTGCGACTTATGAGCTGATGTCGTCGCTTGTCGGCGGTCGTTGTGGTGCGTTCAGTAGCGCTGCCACTTATCAGTGGGGCGCCTTTCTGGAATATGCTCGGGGACTTTTTTTGTGCCTGTAGCGTACTCCGCGCTTACATACAATCCACAGTAACACGCACCAAATTCGGCAACATCTGGGTCGCAGTACACACACGGGCAGATAATATCCTTATCTAATGCCTTGTCGTTTGCTGCCATACGACATGGACAGTTATGGTACCCATAGCGCTCCTTATTCGTAAGTATCCCGTCAACCAAAGCGTTTACAAATTCTTTGTCGGGGTTTAAGAAACGTCCCATGCGTGGCGCTGCCTTCGTTATCGCTGCGAGATATTGTTCGCGATCCATGCACGTCTTTATTGCATAACTCATTCTTTAAACTTGCTTAGAGCGACCGCTTAAATCTCGCCGAACTAAACAAACTTCTTAAACATCATTGCTTGGAGCTGACCGATCCCAAGGTGCTTCGACAAAAGAGCCATCTCATCTCGATTAACGGCGAACGCCCTCGCAGGCGGTAACGCCTTTGCGCTGCGTGCGTAGATCGTGCCCCCTCGCTTATTAGCTCCAAGGTAGCCTCGAGGCGTGCCGCCAACGACGAGAACGCCCGATTTCATATCGATTCCTGCAAATGCCTCCGCATTTCCACGTATGATCACTGTGCCCCCGTTCAGAAGAGCGCCTGAGTTCATGCCTGCATTGCCTGTTACGATAACCGTCCCTCGCTTCATGAGAATACCGGTACTAAGGTCAACGTCTCCAGCAACGCAGATCTGCGCATCACACGCACAACGTGCGCCAACGGTATCGCGCACGATCGCGTCAGATAAGTGGAGTTGCGTGTTTGAAAGAACGTTAGGGGGGGCAAGTGTGTCGTCCCCAAGCCCGTTGCAAACCACATCAGTGATCGATCGATATTTCTGATACCCAGTTCGATCAGACGCGACTTCAACGACGTTACCGATCGGTGGCTTTACGGCCCCGGCCACGTATATCGCTCCCGAGACCATACTTATTCCCATGCGGGTGTCAACGTCCCCATCAACTATTATGTTACCAACGGGGATTTTGCCTCCACTGCCCGAAAAAAAACGCAAATCAACGCCAAAACTAGAACAAAATCGATGGCCAACGTCTCCAAGAATAAATATGTTCTCTTTTCGTTTTAAAGCCTCAATGACGTCGCGATAAGTGTAATTACTCCCCTCTTGATGTGGAATTGGGTCGTCAGGTTTTAACTTAGCGCCCCGATGCTGCCAGTAAAAATCGTACGTAAAATCTGCAACACAATCAACAGGTTCGCTTAACTCGAGCTGCATCGTTAACACCAAGACGTTTTTACAACTATCGAAACGGCTTGCGTTCAATTATCAACGAATTGCCACCGCGAAGCACAACGGCCCCTTTTGCAGCAACAATTTCAAGCCCGTTCAGTCCTGCAGGACCGCAAAGGACATCCTGTTCGGGATGTGTTCCTTTCTCGATGTCGCAGCGCACGACCGTGCGCTTTCCCACAGACGCTACTACTCGTAGCCGTGACGATGCAGGATGATCTTTTGGAAGTACAATAAGAGGTGAACCGGCGTCGCGGATAAGAGAGAGCGTGCAGACAATTGCTTTGGTGGTGATGCCATCGTTGCTAAAACCAGATGCAACAAGAAGATCTTCGGCGCTTATCGCCATAACGATCTCATCTTCAAACGTCTCAATAAAGAGCTGCTGAACGCATCCTGACTTAACTACGCCGATCACACCGTCAGTACTGCGTATAAACAAGATCTCGTCAGTGTCGAGCGGCACATGCTTTTCCATGCTACCCACTCTCGTTGATCCGTTATCCATGATAAGAAAAAGGGTTAATTTGGGATCAACATATAAGGTTAGTCTTCAAGCTCTGTTATGTCTTCCGATTGGCACGACGGACACATCGGGTTTTTACCGATGCCCTTGAATTTCGAACCGCACTCGTTACAGGCGTAGTGCTGTGGTTCGAGTCTTTTTATGTCCTCATTTCCAAACGGACCACCGACGGTGCACATGATGAGTTCTCCTTAATGATTTTATGACAGTGACTGTGTATAAGGGTTTGCTTAGCTGAGCAAGTAGTTTCAGCACGTCTAAGATAAGGTTATATGCAGTCGACGGGAAAAAACATGGTACGGTTAGCGTGCGGAATAATCTCATCGCTTAATATTGCTTCTAAATAATAATTTAATTTATATTAAATTAAATCTACAATCAATACGACAATGTCGCCGTCTAAGTTCATTTTAAGTTCATCGTATAAGCCGACCGGAGATCAGCCTAAAGCGATTTCTGAGCTCGTTAAGGGCATCAACGGCGGGGCGAAGCACCAGACGCTCCTTGGAGTTACGGGCTCCGGAAAGACGTTCACTGTCGCGAACGTGATCGAACAGGTGCAGAGACCCACACTTGTTATCGCGCACAACAAGACCTTGGCCGCTCAACTTTACAAGGAGTTTCGCGAGTTCTTCCCGCAGAACGCGGTCGAGTACTTCGTTAGCTATTACGATTACTATCGGCCAGAGGCGTACATACCGCACACGGACATTTATGTGGCAAAGGAATCGGAGATCAACGACGAGATAGACCGGCTGCGTCACTCAGCTACTAAATCGCTCCTCACGCGGCGTGACACTATTGTCGTAGCCAGCGTTTCGTGCATATTTGGCATCGGTTCTCCTGAGGACTACCAAGAGTCCGTACTCGCCTTGCAAGTGAACGAAACCGTCAAACGGAGGGAGATATTGCGCAAGCTTACCGCTATGCAGTACGAGCGTAATGACGTCGACTTCTTCCGCGGAAAGTTTCGCGTGCGAGGTGACACCATTGAAGTGTTTCCAGCATATGGAAATACCGCGTATCGCATCGCGCTCTGGGAAGATAAGGTGGAGGGATTGTACGAGTTTAATCCTATCAACGGAAGAAAGACAGAAGCGTTTGATTTTCTGCCGATCTACCCGGCGACGCACTTCATCACCAACCGCGCGAGACACGAAGAGGCGATGCACTCGATCAAGCGAGAGCTTGCAGAACGTTTGGATTACTTACGCGGACAGGACAAGTTGCTCGAGGCTCAGCGGTTAGAGCAGCGTACAAAATATGACCTAGAGATGTTGCGCGAGATTGGCTATTGCAGCGGCATAGAGAACTATAGCCGACATCTCAGCGGGCGCTCTGCAGGGGAAGCGCCCACAACCCTTATTGACTATTTTCCGGAAGACTACCTCCTTGTCATCGATGAGTCGCATGTAACCATCCCGCAGATTGTCGGTATGCACGGCGGAGACCGGTCTCGGAAAGACAACTTGGTAGAGCACGGGTTCAGGCTTCCATCCGCTTATGATAATCGTCCGCTTACCTTTGGCGAATTTGAAAAGCGGGTCAACCAGGTTATATACGTGTCGGCCACCCCTGGACCTTACGAGCTGACCAAGTGTGAGCATGTCGTCGAGCAGATCATTCGTCCCACAGGGCTGGTCGACCCAGCAGTAGAGGTTCGCCCTGCTGCGAACCAAGTCGACGACTTGATCGCAGAACTCCAAAAACGATCGAAAGAGCGAGTGCTTGTGACGACACTGACAAAAAGGATGGCCGAGGATCTTTCCGAGCACCTTCAGGAGATTGGCATCAAGGTGCAGTACCTTCATTCTGATATTAGCACGCTCGATCGCGTCGACATCCTCTACGACTTACGACGCGGCGTCTTCGACGTCCTCGTAGGCATCAACCTTTTGAGGGAAGGTATTGACTTGCCCGAGGTTACTCTTATGGCGATCCTCGATGCAGATAAAGAGGGCTTTCTACGCTCCGAACGGTCACTTATTCAGACGATCGGCCGGGTAGCACGAAATGTCAATGGTCGTGTGATCATGTACGCTGACGTCACGACAGATTCAATGAAGCGTGCGATAAGTGAGAACAACCGACGGCGTGCGTTGCAGTTCGCACATAACGAGCGCCATGGAATTACTCCCCAGACCATCGTAAAACCGATCGAGGAACTCGTCGAGCGACGTCGGCCAGAGTTAGTGGCTGAAGAAGAACCTGTTCTTAACGTCGCTCCAGATGAGATCGAGGAGACGATCGCAGGGCTCCAAGCAGAGATGCAGCAAGCAGCGCGTGGGCTTGAATTCGAGCGGGCGGCACTGATCCGCGACATGATTCGCTCTCTTGAAGAAGGAACATAGCGTGACTGAATCTATTCGTATAAAGGGCGCAAAAGAGCACAATCTCAAGAACATTGACGTTGAGATCCCGCGCGACAAGTTTGTGGTCATAACGGGAATTAGCGGTTCAGGTAAGTCCTCGTTGGCCTTTGATACGATCTATGCTGAAGGACAGCGAAAGTATGTGGAATCGCTGTCTGCGTATGCCCGACAGTTCCTCGGTCAAATGAAGAAGCCAGAGGTAGAACATATTGACGGCCTTTCCCCGGCAATTTCGATCGACCAAAAAACGACGAGCAAGAATCCCCGTTCCACCGTTGGAACGGTGACAGAGATCTTTGATTATCTGAGGCTTATGTTCGCACGCGTGGGCACCCCCCACTGTCCACAGTGCGGCAAGGAGATCGCTCAACAGACCGTGCAAGAAATCGTCGACCAGGTTGTGCGACTTCCGAAGGAGACAAGGATCACGATCCTCGCCCCTGTGGTCAACGACAAAAAGGGAGAACACCGGAAGATCTTGGAGTTCCTGCTCAGCGACGGGTTCGCGCGCGCACGCATAGACGGGGAGGTGCGCGAACTCGATGAGGCCATCGACCTTGACAAGAACAAACGGCATTCGATTGAGGTCGTGGTCGACCGTCTCATCATCGCTCAAGCAGAACAGCAACGCCTCGCCGATTCGCTTGAGACTGCCCTCGTTCTCGGTGATGGGGTGGTCATCGTCGACGTTAACGGCGTGAAAGAGCTCCTTTTTAGCGAACACTTTGCGTGTCTCGAGTGTGGCATCAACATGGGGGAGCTAGAGCCGCGTATGTTCTCGTTTAATAGCCCGCATGGGGCGTGTCCGACCTGCCATGGCCTCGGGTTTGAGAAGACGCTCGACGAAGACCTGATTGTGCCCGACAAATCCTTGCCCCTGAGAAGCGCTGTCGCGCCGTGGGCCAAACCGACGAGCGAGTACTACCCTCAGTACCTCTTAAGCGCGGCAAAACACTTTCAGTTCGACCCCGAAACGCCATACGAAGAGCTTACCGGCGAACAGAAACACCTGATCATGTATGGCTCAGGGAGTCAGAAAATGCTCTTTGAGTACGCCGGACGACACGGCTACGTGCGTTTTATGAGGCCGTTTGAGGGCGTGTTAAAAAACCTGTCGCGTCGTTATCGCGAAACAGATTCTGATTACGTTAGGGAAGAGATTGAAAAGTACATGCGGCTGCGTGCGTGTGACGCCTGCAACGGCAAACGGCTTCAGCCAAAAGCGCTCGCCGTTACGGTCGGTGATTGCTCGATAGCGGATGTCTCAGCCTTGTCTGTCGACGCGGCTTATACCTTTTTTGACCGTTTGCGTCTCTCTAATGGGAAGATGATTATTGCCGTAGAGGTACTTAAAGAGGTTAAAAATCGCCTCAACTTTCTGCAAAACGTCGGTCTTAACTATCTCACGCTTGATCGAGCAAGCGAGACACTTTCGGGGGGTGAGGCTCAGCGCATACGGCTTGCGACGCAAATCGGTTCGGGCCTCGTTGGAGTCCTATACATCCTGGATGAGCCCAGTATTGGCCTCCATCAACGTGACAATTTGAGGCTCATCGGGACGTTGAAGAGCCTTAGAGACCTCGGAAACACACTCATCGTGGTTGAGCATGACGAGGAGATGATTCGCACGGCAGACTACGTCATCGACATGGGGCCCGGCGCCGGAGAGCACGGAGGTGCAATCGTAGCAACAGGCACACCGAGCGACATTGTGAGCGATCCAGAGTCTATTACTGGACAGTACCTGAGCGGGGCAAAACGAATCGAGGTTCCAGAAAGACGGCGCACCACGAACGGCAATGCCCTACGCATTATTGGCGCACGCCACAACAACCTTAAGAACATCGATGTGGAGATCCCCCTTGGGATCTTCACCTGTGTCACGGGGGTCTCTGGTTCGGGAAAAAGCACCCTCATCAACGATATTCTCCATCGCCGACTCGCTCAAAAGCTTCACCGAGCATACGGAAAACCCGGCGACCACGACGACGTTTTAGGCATCCAGCACATCGACAAAGTGATCACTATTGACCAGTCACCCATCGGGAGGACACCACGCTCAAATCCCGCCACGTATACAGGGGTCTTCGATTTTATTCGGGCCCTCTTCGCACAGCTTCCGGATGCTAAAGCCCGCGGCTATCGACAGGGCCGGTTCAGCTTTAACGTGAAAGGCGGACGCTGTGAGGCGTGTAGAGGTGACGGGATCATAAAGATCGAGATGCACTTTTTACCCGATGTCTATGTTCCGTGTGAAGTCTGCGAGGGGAAGCGCTACAATCGCGAAACGCTCGAAATTCGCTACAAGGGAAAGAATATCGCGGACGTACTCGATATGACCGTCGAAGAGGGCGTGCACTTCTTTGAGAACATCCCGCGCATCAAGCAAAAACTCCAGACGCTTTTTGACGTGGGCCTGGGTTATGTCAAACTCGGACAGCCCGCGACGACGCTCTCAGGTGGGGAGGCGCAACGCGTCAAGCTGTCGACGGAACTCAGTCGGCGGAGCACGGGAAGGACATTTTACATCCTTGACGAGCCGACGACAGGCCTGCACTTTGACGATATCAAGAAGCTGCTCGTAGTTCTCGGAAGGCTCACAGACGCAGGCAATTCTGTGCTCGTTATAGAGCACAACCTTGACGTGATCAAGACGGCTGACTACATTATCGATCTGGGTCCTGAGGGGGGCGATGAAGGCGGGTACATCGTCGCGCAGGGAACGCCTGAGATGATCGCACGGTCTGGCACGTACACTGGTGACTTCCTCAAACGAGTCTTAATCGGATACTAAGGCGATGTCCCAATCTGCTTTAATCGAAAAACTGGACAACTTGCCGGGCAGTCCTGGTGTGTACCTGATGAAGGATGCCGGTGGGAAGATCATCTACATTGGGAAAGCCATTTCTTTGAAGAACCGCGTTAGATCTTATTTTCATACGACGCCCGCAGCGCCGCGAACGATGGCACTCGTCGAGCGGGTTAACGACGTCGAGTGGATCGTGACCAACACCGAAAAAGAAGCGCTTATCCTTGAGTCGAACCTAATCAAGCTTCACAAACCGCGATACAACGTTCGGCTCACCGACGACGGCAGCTTCCCGTACATCCGAATTACAAGCGACGTGTATCCGAGCATCACCGTTACGCGCGCCGTACGAAAAGACGGATCGTCCTATTTTGGTCCGTACACGAGCGCGCAGGCAACGCGTCAAAGCGTGAAGGTGCTGCGCAAGGCGTTCCCGTTGCGCAGCTGCACGAGAGACCTGCAGCGTGTTCTGAGGCCGTGCCTTAACTATCAACTTAAGCTCTGTGCGGGTCCCTGTGCGGGAAAAACGGATCCTTATGCGTACTCCCAGCTCGTTACGGGAGTTCGGCGGTTTCTCGAAGGGCGCCAAGATGACCTTCTCAGTGAGCTGAAGCAGGAAATGCGCGAAGCGGCAACTGATATGGATTTTGAGCGCGCGGCGACGCTACGCGATCGGATTGCCGCGCTAGAGAGTGTGCGAGAACAGCAATACGTGGAGCCACGACGTGGTGACGAAGATGTCATCGCCATCGCACGTCGAGGTCCACATGCGTGTGCGCTCATACTTATGATCCGTGAAGGGAAAGTCACGGGGCAGCAATCATATGTTCTACGCGGAACCGAAGGTGTTGAGGTGACTGAACTTATGACGGCGTTTATCAAGCAACATTACTTCCATCTCACCGGCCCCTATGTCCCGAAGGGCATCCTTCTCGAGCACCCAATAGAGGAAGCGGACGCCATTGAAAATCTTCTTACCGAGATCAGGGGAAGTCGCGTTCACGTGAGCGTTCCCCGCGCCGGACCGAAGACAAAGCTCGTCGCGCTTGCTCACAAGAACGCCGAATCGATGCTTAAAAAGCCAGCTGCTGCAGATGCGTTGTACGTTCTTAAAGATGCCCTACGACTTCATTCTTACCCGTACCGCATTGAGGCATTCGACGTGTCGAACCTAGCTGGTGCCGAAGCCATGGGATCGATGGCGGTATTTATTGACGGTGTCCCGCAGTTTAACGAGTACCGCTATTATAAGATCAAGAGCGTCAAGACGATCGACGATTACGCAATGCTCAAGGAGATTGTCAGCAGGCGATATCGAGAACGTAAAAGCTGCGCAGATCTCATCGTGGTTGACGGGGGAAAGGGCCATGTGCGCGCTGTCAATGACATCCTCACGATGCTCGGTTTAAGGACACCTCTTGCTGGCTTGGCAAAGCGCGAAGAACTCGTTTACGTGCCCGGACGATCAGCGCCCGTGCCGGTGCCCCAGATCGCGCTCAATGTGCTAATGCGCATTCGTGACGAGGCGCATAGGGGTGCTATCCGCAAGCATCGAAACTTCCGCTCGCGGAAGCTCTTGGAAAGCAAGCTCGATCAAATCCCGGGCGTCGGAAAAAGACGAAAAATTGAACTCCTTAAACGTTTTGGATCCGTTGCTGAGCTTAAAAAAGCGAGTATTGAAGAGATCGAATCAGTGCCTGCCATTAACAAGACGACAGCTCGCAGTGTGTTTAATTTTTTTAACGAGCGACCTGCGACCGTTAAGGCGTCAGCCGCACATTCATAACGAACGTGTCGCGAGGAGAACTAATGCGGGGTTGGTGTTCCAGAGCTGCATTCCGGTTGCATCTGGTATTGCATTTACTGCATGGACGCTAGGGCCCGTTGAGCTAGTTAGCGCTGCGCTTGCCCTCACAGCGGGCCTCTGGATCTACGTTCTAGCTGCCAAAGCGAAGCTGACGGCACAGGCGCTTATCTTCAATGGGTTTCTCTATCTGCTGTTCCTGTCGATCGTGCTTTGGTATTAATTTTGGATTTAAAGTCTCTAAACGGTTCCCGCGGGCTCGTTAGTCGTGAGGCGTCGTCTTGCGCTTAGTACGAACGGACTCTCTCGTAATTGAATACCCTACGTCTGCGTTCGCCATAATTGCAATTCCAACTCACTAAGCCCGTAAGCCAGTTCAACCGATTTTGCTGACCGCGTCGCTAATGAACGGGTATCCATCGAATGTTTGACTGAAGGGGACGTTTACGTCTGACCACGGAAGTTGTACGGTAGCGACCCCATTGAGGTTCATCATCACACTTTTCGTGAAGATGGTTTGGAAAGCCGCGCTGATCACAGAGCTGAAGTATATAGTTGTCTGTACCGGGATCTCGACGCTTCCACGCGCTGGGACTTGGAATTCGCTAGACGTGCCGTTGCCCAGCTTTTGGTTGTTCTCTGCTAGCAGAAGGTCGTAAGTGATGGATTTGACATTAACTCCGGCGACGTTCGGGTTGTAAAGCTTGATTACGAATGTGAAGGTGAAACCCGAGCGCGTCACATTATCGATGGAACTTACTTTTACACTTTCCACTAGCGGGGCTTGGAGTGTCAAAAAAAAGGCGGCTCCTGCAGCTGCAATGACGATAATAACGACTGCTATAATAGCGGCGATAGTTCTTGCCCGCATAGCTACGCAATAGCCTTTTGACTATTTATACGAATCGAAACGAGAACAAGCGTGAACTGACAATTTATTCCCTATTATGCTCACTATGGTACTGGAATCACACAGTAAGGAAAACGTAATATCGCTCTTACACGTTACAATACGTACGCTCTGCGTAGCTTCAGTCCAATGAGGTCGCCAGAGCACGTGTGTTACAACTACACGGAGCGAGCAGAAATGCAATATGAACAAGTCACGCGCCGTGATTGGGAGCGAACCGCGCTCTACCTTGCCGGTGGAATGCTGCTGATTATGACCGCCGCTATTTTTCTTTTTGCCATAAACCGCGTTATAGGCGTCATCCTTTGGCTCGCCCTCATTGGAGTGGTGCTTACGATCTTGGTCAATTGGCACACCAAAATGTACGCGTATAAGTGCAAACGATGTGGGGAGGAATTCGAGATATCGCCTTTAACAAATTTCGTTAGCCCCCAAGGCTTCGGCAAAAACGGCGCGTGGAAGTACCTCAAGTGCCCACGATGTGACCAACACGAGCACGCTGAGGTTTTCAGGAGAGTCAATAAATAATTCAGCAGCCCTGCTTGCTATTCGCGGTGTATCGCGCGCTCTTTTTATCTATTAACCGTCTTAATTGGCTAGTTTAAATTAAGCGTTGCTTCCACTTCTAACCGGACCATCTTTACGTGGATGCCCCCATTTTCATCGGGTGGACATCGTTCCACATAAGCGTTGCCGACCTCTCCTATAAAATCCTCGCGCAAAGCTTCAGGAAGGCGTTCTGTGTAAGGAATGAATACGCTGCGCACCCAGCCGTTAAGCGCTTCTCTCCCACCGTGCACCATGTTCTTAGGGACTAACTGAATGCGCTTTGCAGAAAGGTCTACACGCTCTACGAAACCGCGGTATTCTTCGACGCTGAAAAAGAACCATGGGTAGGTGAATTTTTTGAAATGGCCTTCCCACCTGCTATGCGTGATAAGCTCATTTGCCACGTCGGAAATCATCGCAGCGTTACCCTTCCCGCCGAACTGAAGGACCGCCCGTCCGTCCGACTTGAGACTTCGCTTGATCCCTTTGAGCACAGCAATATGATCGCGTACCCAGTGTAAGCTTGCGAACGACACGACTAGGTCAAACTCGCAACGATAAGCAAGGCGGGTAGCATTACCCCAGCGAAACTGCAGATTGGGGTAGTGGACGGGTGGGAACCGCCGGTTCGCAAACGCAACCATGCTTTCAGACAAGTCGATCCCGAGCACACAGCCCTTCGGAACGAGCGCCGCAAGCTCAGCCGTCACCTTTCCATCGCCACAGCCGATATCCAGAATTCGCTCATTGCCTGCGAGTTTCTGGCTTCGAATAACGTCTTGGGTTCATAGTTGCTGTTGAGATGAGTGTTTTTCGTATTCAGCTGCATCCCAATTGTAAATCGAGTTCATTAGAATCCCTTACAATTCAGTTCAGTGTGCACTTCAGTGTCTCCTCGGGCCACAATTAATCAATCGATGTTTTAGGAGTTATGTTTCCAACACGACCCGATAGTGAGCCTCATTGTTGCGGACTCTCTGCACAGCGCCGTTTATATCTGTTTGGGGGAACACCTCCGATCGCGCTATGATGTGATGACTCGCGGCGAATGCGAGCATCTCTCGCATTACGTCTCTACCGCCTGTTAAGCTTCCGCTTATCGATTTCTGGCCACCAACGAGAACAGGCGCTGAAACCGCAATGTTGCCCTCCTCGCCGCGTGAGTTCAGTCGATTAACGATCGTCAAGTTGCCGCAGGGCCGCAGGGCCTCCATATAGGATGACAACGGGAGGGGTGCAGAGGCTGTCAATAGTATGAAATCTAGGGTTCGTTTAGTCCCTTGCATCTCATGCTCGTTACGGCTATTAACGAAGTGATCTGCGCCAAACGCAAATGAATCTTCTACCTTTTTAGGGTTAGTTGAAAACGCAGTTACCTCGCAGTCCATAGCGCGTGCGAATTGAAGGGCTATGTGTCCAAGGCCGCCGATACCAACTATGCCGACGTGATCGTGAGGGCGGAGGCCAATGCGCTTCATTGGAGCGAAGACTGTCAAGCCTGCGCACAGAAGCGGCGCTGCACTTGCTGAATCGAGTGAATCTGGAATCGCAAAAGCGAACCGACCGTCGGTGCGAACGAAATCGGCGAATCCGCCGTGCCTCTTAACACACGTGAGTACTTTTTTTCGGCAAAGGTTCTCATATCCGTTCAGACACCACTCGCAGCACAAGCAGCTTCCTGATTGCCATCCGACGCCGACTCGTTGACCTATGCTGAGTCCCTCAACATTAAAGCCAGTCGCTTTCACTGTGCCAACGATTTCATGTCCTGGGACAAGCGGGTAATGCGAAATGCTCCAGTCATTATCGATGAGGTGTATATCGCTGTGGCAGACCCCGCAATGGCTCACCTCGATGTCAATATCATATGGTCCCAGCTCTCGCAGTTCGTAGTCATACGGATGAAGGGCTGCTCCGGGCCCCCGCGCGGCAAATGCGTGAATGTGCATTGTTGAGGTGAACTATGTTGCATTTGTAGGATTTCATTGTTTGCCACGGTAGAGGCGTGATGTGTGGTTTTATGTTCCACCCTAAACGGTTATATATCAAAAAGCATAGCTTCAGATATATTGTTATAAGACGAGGAATCCCAGTGTCAAGACGAATATGGAAAGAATGGGCGCACGATCAGTTTCTTGGGATAAGTCAGTTTGGTCCTCTCAAAATGGAGCGAGGCAATATCAAGTTTTTTGTGCTTATGACGCTTCAGAGACAGCCGCTCCACGGGTACGGCATTATCAGGGCAATTGAGGACGCATGTGGCAACGCCCCGAGCGCAGGCGTGATCTATCCGACGCTACAGATGCTTGAGGATCAGGGGTGCGTCACGATGCATGAGGAGGATCATAAGAAGATATATGCCATCACTGACGACGGGAAATCCTTTTTGGAGAAACATAGTGAAACGGTTGAGCAATTAAGCACGCGCGCAGCTCAGCCACGGTGGAGCTCACTGCCGGGTGTCGGCAGGCGCATCGGAGAAATCGCTAGAACGATCTTTTCCAACTACTCGTATCTCGATGACGAGAAGACTCGACAGATCGAGAATATCCTCGATGAGGCGAAGAGACAGATTGGCGAAGTGATTTTTGCGATAAAGCGTTAAAATGGCACGGCGTGGCTTCTTGAAATAGGGGCTTTATCGCCGACCCTAACGAAGCTTACTGAATCAAGTTATCAGCAAAGAGAGAGCCTTGTCTTTGTATTCGTTGTACACGCGCCAGGGGTTCACGGTTTGACAGACGCAGATGAAACAAGAGCACTCGAAACTGATGCGGCTGCATCTGCTGCGACAGTTACCCCGCAGCGGAACCTTTTTCGACCTAAGACGTTTAAGACGCTGCAATACCGCAATTTTGCGCTGCTTTGGGGCGGTATGCTTGTATCGAACACCGGTACGTAGATGCAGATTATCGCGCAGTCACCCCTCGTTTTGCAGCTTACGCAAAACTCAGGCATTGCTCTTGGGATAATCTCGTTGGCCCAGGCCTCACCATTCTTAATATTTTCGTTCGTCGGTGGCGGCGTTGCTGACAGGGTGGACAAGCGACGGTTGTTGCTTGTCACACAAGGCCCCCAAATTGTGTACGCATTCGTCTTGGGAATCCTGACTGTTACGGGCCTCGTACAGTTCTGGCATATCGTTGTATTGTCAATGCTCGTTGGGGTTACGCTTAGCTTCGACCAGCCAACCCGATTTGCCCTTATCCCCTCTTTGGTACCGCGCGAGGACCTTTCTAATGCGATATCGCTTAACACGATTCTTTTTAACGGCGCGGCGATTGTCGGGTCTGCATTAGGAGGAGTTCTCGTAATGGTTATCGGCTATGCTGGCGTCTTCTTCGTTAATGGCCTGAGCTATGTCGCAGTACTTGTAGCACTTCTTCTCATGAGGCTGTCCCCAATCGTTAGTTCGAGGTCAGGGTCCTTGTTTCGCGCTATAAGAGGAGGCTTAACGCACACATATTCCACGACCGCTTTCTTGCAACGCTGCTTATCAACTTCGGGTCGTTACTGTTTTTCGGATCAACATATACAATACTACTTGCGCTCTTCGCAAAGACAGAGCTCCGCACCACACCTGCAGGGCTTGGCGTCCTTTACACAGCGATCGGGATCGGCACCATCGTTGGCTCGCTCGCAGTGGCGTCGCTGGGCGACTTCAGACGCAAGGGGAGACTTTTGATGGTCTGTCGATTTCGATGTCACTATCGGTGATTGCTTTTTCGTTACTTCACATGTATTGGCTCTCGTTTAGTTTGCTGCTTGTTGCTGGGGCTGCGCAAGCGGTCACGTCAGCCGTGTCAATCACACTCATGCAGCTTAACACGCCTCGCAATATGATGGGCCTCGTGATGAGCATCAACACCTTCGTTATTATAGGAATTCGACCGCTGGGTGCATTCCCCATTGGTGCTTTGAGCGCAGTTATCGGTGTTTCTGTCGCAATAGCTTCTGGCGCAGTGATAGCGTTTGCGATAAGCGCTTATCTATTCGTGGCTAACAAGCGGTTACGATCAGCGTAGCGTGTATAAAAGAAGCCTTTTTTCTGTTTTAAAATCTTGCAGCTGAATAACCACACTATTTTCGTTGCTGCGGCTGCGTGGAAGCGATGAATGAGTCGCCCTACTTGATTCACACCGCAGTATGAATTGACCATGCCCAGCCACGTCAGATGTTAATCCAGTTTTTCCACTCAATAGTGTCCGCTGTTTCCTCTGCATTTTGTATCTGAAGACGGGTGTGGATAACGTATCTGGAAGCCCGGATAACGAAATTGAAAAGTATCAACTGACGTTTTTTTGCCTGATAGCGATTAAAAAGCTTCCTGTTTTGAACGGGACTCATTATAGCGTTCTTTTCGTGGTTGTAGGTGCATCACTTTGAAAATACAGTCGCAAAGGAGCTCAATACTACTTAAAGCGGCCCTTAGGCGTGCGACGAAAATCGCTTCTAATGGAGCATCAACGATGTGATTATCGCCTTGTGAATATGCGCACACTGCCCCTCGTTCATAAAAATAAAAATCATTACGCGCTAGAACACCTTTATTGCGAGTCCAGATTTTAAAAAAAAGCGCAAAATACGAGCGAAAACGTTAAATACGACCTTGTAGAGCTTAATTATATAGTGATTAACGGGAGCCGGACCCGCGATTTGGCCTGCCTCGAAACACCGTCTTCTCTTGCGGCTAACGGGCCCGTGTTCCGTTTTCGTTTTTGAATGTATTTGATCTAAGTAGTTTTTACCGTCTATAAATTGTAAAGATTCGTCCGATTTGAAACTCACTCTTCTTTTGACATAACCTGCTTAAACGTTTTCTGATTTTATTTTGTTATTAATGAGCCTAACCGGCGTTGATAAGCACCATCACCATTTTTCGATTGAGTATAATAAATATCCACACCCCAGACAGCGGTTGAACAAAGCGCTTTTGCATGTATTGATTCTTATGTTGAGATCGACTAAAATGAAAACGTTTGGTGGCATCAACTAAATTTCGAGTAATTTAGGTAATTGCTCGTAAGTGCTATGATCCGCTAAATTGCAATTTACCGCAAAAACACAAACCACCATCTTTTTACTTTTTAAGGCCATAGCTAGTCATCTAATCAGCTATCATCTAAAATTCGCACACTATTGTCACTGGCCGAGAACGCATAGATGTGCATCCTGCTCCAAAAAACGGGTGGTGTTTACAGATGAATTTGTCATCAATTTGCCAACGAAGGAATTGGTCGAACAGGTATGGACCGTTGGGATCCTTTTGGAGGGACTATTAGTGGGCGAAGCGCAAACCGTCGTCCTACGACGAGAGGATTTCGACGCCGTTGTGTTCGATATGGACGGGGTAGTCACTAAGACCGCCGCGGTCCACGCCGCCGCGTGGAAACGACTCTTCGACGACTACATGGAGGAGCTCTCGCGGAGTACGGGCAAGGATTGGCGTCCATTCGACATAGAGGTCGACTATCGCCAGTACGTCGACGGGAAACCACGCTACGATGGGGTTCGTAGCTTCCTAGCCTCGCGAGGCATCGTCCTTCCTGAGGGCACGCCCGATGATCCAACCGACGTGGACACGGTGTGCGGGCTCGGAAACCGAAAGAACGGCTACTTCTTGGAGGAGCTCGAGCAGCACGGGGTGAGCGTATTCGAGAGCACCGTCAGGCTCGTCCGCATTCTCCACGGTGTCGGCATCGGGACTGCCATCATCTCAGCGAGTAAAAACATGGCGCTCGTCCTCGGCGCTGGGGGCGTCGGCGACCTTTTCTCGGTCTATGTGGACGGCATCACGGCGGCTGAGATGGGACTACCGGGCAAGCCAGATCCGGCCGTTTTCATTGAGGCCGCGCGCGGGCTTGGCGCCGCCATAGAGCGCACCGTTGTTGTCGAAGACGCTCGCGCCGGTGTGGAGGCCGGCCGCCGGGGTGACTTCGGCCTTGTGATCGGGGTCGACCGCACAGGTGATACCGAAGGTCTGCTTGCCGCGGGCGCCGATATAGTGGTCTCCGATTTGGAGGACGTGGTTGTGGACCCTCCTTTTAATCCGTCGGCCATAGTCTGCGCGGGCGACATTGACAGGCGGCTCAGGCAGGCCACGCCGGCGTTCTTCCTTGACTATGACGGTACGCTAACCCCGATCGTGGCACACCCGAACCTGGCCGTCCTTTCCGATGATATGAGATTGGCGGTCGAGCGCCTTGCGGCGCGCTTCCCGGTGGCAATTATCAGCGGTCGCGACTTGGCCGACGTTCGCAGGATGGTCGGCATCGATGGCATCGTATACGCTGGCTCGCATGGGTGCGATGTTGACGCTCCGGAGGCGCTGGGAGGGCATGTTCAGCACGGCCTTGAGGCCGTCGATGACGTGGCAGCGGCGCGAGCCGCTCTGACAAACAAGGTGGAGGACATTCCCGGAGCCTGGGTGGAGCACAAGACCTTCGCGGTTACGGTGCACTACCGCCAGACGCCTCTCGACCAGGTGCCGCGCGTCAAGGCCGCTTTCGATGAGGTCGCTGCTGTCTTCCCCGGGCTGAGCAGGGCCACCGGTAAGATGGTCCTCGAGCTGCGGCCGGGAATCCCCTGTTACGACAAGGGCAAGGCGCTGCTATGGCTTCTGGAGCGGCTTGAAATGGCCAGCGGGACTCACGTGCCGGTTTACATCGGCGACGACGACACTGACGAAGACGCTTTCCGGGCGATCGCTGGGCGCGGTGTGGGCGTGCGCATCGGCGACCCACACGAGGTGACCGCTGCTGACTACACCCTCGCCGATGTTGAAGCGGTTCTAGAGTTCTTCCGTGCGCTCCTCGCCTTGGAGGAGCCGTCGTGAGCAGCATCGGCCAGACTGCCTCTGGGCAGAGCGGAGACCAATGGACGCTAGTCTATGAGGGCTATCGCCCGGAGGACGAGGGTTTGCGAGAAGCCCTCTGTGCAGTAGGCAATGGGTACTTCATGACCCGAGGCGCCTGTGCACAGAGCTCTGCGGACCGCGTACACTACCCGGGAACATATCTCGCCGGCGGTTTCAATCGCTTGGTCAGCGCCGTGGCTGGACGAACCATCGAGAACGAGGATCTCGTCAACCTGCCTAACTGGCTTCCTCTTACGTTCCGTATAGACGATGGTCCGGAGTTTAGTGTCGATAGCGCTGAGCTGCTACAGTACCGGCAGGAGCTCGATCTCCGCCAGGGCATTCTGAGGCGCTCGCTGGTCTTTAGGGACAACGCGGGCCGCGAGACCGAGCTGATCGAGCGCCGCTTCGTGAGCATGGCGGATAAGAACATCGCGGCCCTCGAAGTGACGCTTACCGCGCGTAATTGGTCCGGCCACATCACCTTTCTATCGGCACTTGACGGGTCGGTCGTTAACGCCGGCGTGCCGCGATACCTCGACCTCGCGTCAGACCACCTCAAGCCCGTCACCGCTTCGCAACCGGAGCCCGACACGATTTGCTTGGTTGTGGAGACCTCGCAGTCGCACATCCGTATCGCCGAGGCTGCGCGCACGCAGCTGAAGGTTGCCGGCGACCCCAAGCCCATCGCCGCTGAGCTGAGCGAGCGGACCGGTTACGTAAGGCTGGTGCTGCCTGTAGCGGCTCAGTGCGGCATTCCACTGGCGGTCGAAAAGACCGTCGCCCTGTGTACGTCACGTGAAAGTGGCATCTCTGAACCCACGTACGCCGCCCTAACGCGGCTGAAGGTTGCCGGCGACTTCGCCGCACTTCTTAAAAGCCACGTTGAGGCCTGGGATGCGATCTGGCGCCGCTGCACCATCGACGTAGGTGACGACGATCATGTAAGCATGCTTCTACACCTCCATGTGTTCCACGTGCTGCAAACCGTCTCGCCGCACACCGTCGACCTCGACGCCGGTCTGCCCGCGCGTGGTCTGCATGGTGAGGCCTACCGCGGTCACATCTTTTGGGACGAGCTTTATGTGTTTCCGTTTGTGACCAGCGTGTTCCCCGAAATCACGCGGGCGCTGCTAAAGTACCGCTATCGAAGGCTGCCGGCGGCTGTGCGGGCGGCCAGCGCAGAAGGGTTCCAGGGGGCCATGTTCCCGTGGCAGAGCGGCAGCGATGGTCGCGAAGAGACACAGGTGGTACACCAAAACCCGAAGTCCGGGCGCTGGCTGCCGGACAATAGCCGCATTCAGAGGCATGTGAATGTGGCTATTGCCTACAATATCTGGCGCTACTATGAGACCAGCGGCGATGCCGCGTTCATGTGCTCATACGGGGCGGAGATGCTGCTGCAGATCGCCCGTTTTCTAGCGAGCCTGACGAGCTTCGACGAGGCGCGCGGGCGGTTCATGATACGCGGCGTCATGGGGCCTGACGAATACCATGACGCCTACCCGTGGTCCGACGAGCCCGGCATCGATAACAATGCGTACACGAATATTATGACCTCTTGGGTTCTCCAGCGTGCTCTCGATGCGCTCGATCGGCTCTCAACGCTCAGGCGAGACGAGCTTATACGCTTACTACACATCGACGAGACCGAGCTCGACCTGTGGCGAGACATCAGCCGTCGTCTCTTGGTGCCGTTTCTTCCAGACGGCGTCATCAGTCAGTTCGAGGGGTACGAACGGCTTGCGGAGTTCGAGTGGGACGTTTATAAGGCCAAGTACGGCGATATCGCACGCCTCGACCGCATCCTCGAGGCCGAGGGCGACACCCCGAACCGGTATCGGCTGTCCAAGCAGGCCGACGTCCTCATGCTCTTTTATCTGTTATCGATAGATGAGGTCCAGCGGCTGCTTGCGGGGCTCGGGTACGAGGTGGACGAGGCGGCCCTGCTGCGCACCATCGAATTTTACACCGCCCGCACCTCTCACGGTTCTACGCTGAGTCGGGTCGTTCACGCCTGGCTGCTCGCGCGATCTGACCCGAGCGTTTCGTGGTCGCTGTTCCTCGCGGCCCTCGAGAGCGATCTATACGACATTCAGGGAGGCACGACGCGCGAGGGATTGCACTTGGGAGTCATGGCCGGCACCGTCGACTTGGTGCGCCGCGGATATGCCGGCGTCGAATCGGGTGAAGGGTCGATGTTGGTCGACCCGCGACTGCCGCCCCAGCTGGAGACGATTAAGTACTCACTTCTCGTCAAGGGGTGCTGGCTCGACGTCAGCTTGGCTAACAAACAGCTAACGCTTTCGAACCGACCGGGCAACGAGGGCGACGTGAAGGTCACGCTGCGAGGCCAGGAGGCCGTTTTGGATCCCGGCCGATCGATCGAGATGACCTTCTAATCCAGCGCTCGGCTGCGCTACGCCTGTTTGGAGGCTTAGCGTTGTAAACGTGCGCCCTCTTTTGAAGTCGTTCTCGCTAGACTAAGCCTCGTCAAGTTGTGACGCATCTACTGCCTCACGCGGGATTACATCGGAGCTTAAGTTAAACCCTTTGAAATTACGAGCTGCAGCATTGAAATAGAACGAGTTTTATACCCCACGACGTACACTCACCGATTTTTTAAGAACCGACAGAGTCGTGAACGATGTAAATAAATAATAGACAACAAGATTTTAGCGAGCTCACGCATGCCGAAAGAACCAACAAAAAAGCTCACACAGTCGCAGATCGAGCTTGAGGCGCGGGACAAGCGACGCTTAGAGACGTTCATCGACGCCGTCTTCGCCATCGCTATAACGCTCCTCGGGCTGGGGTTAGTCGTACCGATCGTGCAGCATTCGAATGAGGCTCTCTCGGCATCGTTTGTTGGTATGGTGCCTAAGTTAATCGGTTATTTCTTGGCATTCGCCCTGTTGGGCATCCTGCTTAATGGCCATTGGAGACAATTTCAGAATATAGTCTATGCCGATTGGGTGCTGTAGTTTATCAACATCCTTTTCCTGTCGTTCGTCGTGCTTGTCCCATTTGCAACGACAATATGGGCTACTTATCCCGACACTACCTCCGGTGTTCTATTCTTCCACTGCGTCATGTTCATCACGGGGCTCATTCTCTACGCAAACTGGTCGTACGTGAAACGCCGTAAGTACCTTCTTAAAAAAGATATCGCCATGCGGACGCTCAGGGCCATCACGTTCAGAACCGCTAGCCTGCCCATCGCGTCAGCACTCGCGATAGCCCTCGCTTTTGTCTCCCCACCGATAAGTAACGTGGCATACGTGCTCATCGGGATTATGATGGAAATGGCACCACTCCACGCGAGGTCGAGACGCCAGCCTTTGGACGTGGACGATGACAAACGTCAAAACATGCCTCGCGCTGTATAGCACTCCGAAATGATGGTCGGAAGTTGTCAGCTTTCAAGAGATGACAGCATAGTACTAGATCTAGCGCGCATCGGCCGAAAACGTAGTTCGCTGCAGGTCCGTTCTCATTAACTTTCAACAAAGACGAGAAGCTTTATAACGATCAGATTAGAACGAAATCTCATGACAGAAAATACCCGACCACCGGTTCCGCCATTCACCGAAGAAACGGCAGTGCAAAAGGTTCGTATGGCCGAGGATGGATGGAACTCACGGGATCCCGAGAAGGTCTCACTGGTGTATACTATTGATAGCACGTGGCGCAACAGGGCTGAGTTCATAAACGGTCGCAAGGAGATCGTCGAATTTCTGAAACGGAAATGGGCGAAGGAACTTGATTACCGCCTGATCAAAGAGATGTTCGCATTTCGCGAGAATCGTATTGCGGTTCGTTTCGCGTATGAATGGCATGATGATGCAGGTAATTGGTTCCGCTCGTATGGCAATGAGAACTGGGAGTTCGCCGAGAATGGACAGATGAAGCGTCGCATTGCCAGTATCAACGATCTGCCGATTAAAGAGGAGGACCGTAAGTATCATTGGCCACTGGGGCGACGCCCAGACGATCATCCGGGGTTGTCTGACCTAGGTCTGTGATTCTTCCGCGTTGGAACTGCGTTTAGGGGTCAACAAACAACTACGACGCGCATTTGAACGTTCTACAAACCTAATAATAAAAAAAAGAATAGATTGACAAATTTTAATGCCGTCGCTTCTCAATAGTGTGCAAGCGTCGGCATTTGAAAATGCGACATCTGGTAATTTGCCGAGCAATTTGCGTCACAGATTAAAAGTTAAGCCTAAGTTTATCGCACAAGTTACGCCAGTTGGTAACAGCTTTTGAAAAGCGTTAGCGCGTATAATCTCTCTCGCTACGCGTTACACAACGTTCTCACATCTAACATCTTTGCTTAGGTGAGTCCCCTCTTGAGCGTCTGAGCGCGCTGGCGCAACATCTTTAGCATCTGATCGCTATCACCTAGATTCTGCTCTACTATCTGTGAGAATGCGCTCCCGATTATCGCCGCGTTTGCTCCGTTGTCGATCACCTGTGAGACATGGGACTGCAGCGAAAGCCCGAATCCTACGGCTAAAGGTACTCTTCCTCTTGTGCTAGTGGCGGTTCTTTTTATGAACGCGATGCTTTCTTCTTCTAATATGTTGCGCGCCCCTGTAACGCCATTTGCTGAAATAAGGTACAAGAAACCTGAGGAGGCGTGCAACAGCCTTTCCAGTCGCGCCTCTGAAGTCGACTGCGCAGCGAGAAAGATAGTATCAAGGCCGTAACGCATAGCTATCTCTTTATACAACGTCGCCTCTTCGACCGGAAGATCTGGAGTGATGACGCCGTTCACGCCGTTTTTTTCAGCAGTGCTGCAGAACGCTTCAACGCCCATCTGGTACACAATGTTGTAATACGTCATCACGATTACCGGAACATCGTGCACCCTCTTTATCTCGCCGGCTATGTCAAAGACTTTCTTTGGGGTTGTTCCTGCTAGCAACGCCCGCACCCCCGCGCGCTGCAACGTTGGCCCATCTGCTATCGGATCGGAGAACGGGATTCCGAGTTCAACGATGTCGGCCCCGCCATCGATTAACGCAGCGGCAATTTTGACGGTGAAATTCGGCGTAGGGTCACCTGCCATCACGTAAGCGATGAGGCCGCCCTCATTCCTTTGTCTCAATTCGCGAAACGTTGCAGCGATGGCGGTCATATATTTGCCCCCATGTAACGTCCTACTACATCGACGTCCTTATCGCCTCTACCTGAAAGCGTAACGACGACGACGTCGTCTCGGTCTAAGCTAGGTGCGAGCTTGATAGCGTGAGCAACGGCGTGTGCTGACTCCAAAGCGGGCAGAATCCCTTCTGTCCTCGACAGTTCGAGGAAAGCTTCAAGCGCTTCTACGTCTGTCACGGCACTGAAGAGCACGCGCTTTTCGTCTTTCAAAAATGCGTGCTCG
>CABEAE010000098.1_pt1 | contig 49542 bp, 47 predicted proteins | sample 3132301 | NCBI WGS metagenome assembly CABEAE01 (sample SAMEA5534342, study PRJEB31848) | metagenome | biome: tundra; feature: field; material: soil | place: USA | collected 2013-05 | depth 0.45 m
GGCAGAAGTGTTCCCACGTCAGTAACGACCCCGATTGCCTGTGCCGTGCCGCGATCGATGAGCTTCGTTACGGTGGCTGGATTAATATCAACACAAATCGTCTTCACATACGAGGGAAGCATGTTCCCCACGGCGATGGAGTGCAACATCGTCGCCATCATAAGCACAAGATCAACGCCTTGGAGGATCTCACGCATAGCGTCCTGTGCGGCCATAATGTCAGTAATGACTTCGGGCAAAGGACCGTCGTCGCGGATAGACCCGGCAAGCACGAACGGCACGTCATTAACCACGCATTCGTACATGATGCCACTTTTGACCAGTCCTTGGTGCACCGCTGCTCTAATCGATCCGCACCGGACCACTTGGCTGATAGCGTATAGGTGGTTTTTGTGCCCCCCGCTTACCAGCTCTGCCGTCTTGATGTCGAGGCCGAGCGACGTTCCGTAGAGGTCACGTTCAATATCGTGAACGGCAAGCGCGTTGCCAGCAAGCAGGGCATCGACGTACCCGCGGCGGATAATCTTAGAAAGCGCCTCAGCAGCGCCGGTGTGCGACACTGCTGGTCCTGCAACGACGGCGATCTTCTTTCCCTGCGCCTTCGCGTTCACCATCTCTTCGGCGATTTTGTGGATGAGCGTTGCAGAGGGGCGCTCAGAAGAAACAGCGCCGCCCATAAACTCAAAAAGGGAGCGCGTACGCGGGCGTTCGGGAGGGATGACGCGTACGCCGCGCTGCCCGAGCACGACTGGATCCCCTGCCACAACATGGTGGAGTGGCGTGCACACCGCGCGGTCGTCGCGGACAACGATCATGCAGTCCATTTCGATACCCTCGACGGGAATCCAGGCCCCATGCTTGTGAACAAACGTGGGGTGATTCGTAGTCGAGTAGAACCCTTCTGGGGTAACCTTATCTTTGTCAGCCGTTCCGAGTCGGACATCCTCAATCTCCGGAACTTGGGCACCAAGCCGGTGGAGGTCGGTCATGATCGCGTCGAGGTGTGCCTCGTCGCGTCCCATAACCGCAAGCCGCACGTAGCTCGGATCGCTCTTGTGTTCGCCTACGTTAAAGGTGATGATATCAAACTCGCCGTCGAGATCCATAATTTTGTCGAGGACTCGTGTCAACGTAAGCGAGTCAATAATGTGCCCCTGCAGTTCCACTTCGCGAATCGTCGTCATAATTTCCGTCCTAGCTAAAGCTATGTAGTGCGCTTCCTTACCCTCTCACAATCATGGTTCCGATGCCTTCGTCAGTAAACAGTTCAAGAAGGAGCGCGTGATGAACGTTACCGTTGATGATGTGCGCGTTTTCGATCCCAGCTTCGAGCGCCTTTATGCATCCGTGTACTTTTGGAATCATTCCTCCGTTGATGCTCCCCGATTCGATCGCGTTTCGGGCTTCAGCGAACGTCATGCGGGAGATGACCGTCTTGGGATCGTCCGCTTCGCGTAGGATACCCTTGACGTCAGTCAGGGAAATGAGCTTGCGAGCCATTAGGGCGGCAGCTATGTCTCCGGCGACGGTATCGGCATTGAGATTGAGGCTATGGCACGCGCTGTCGACGGCAATTGGCGCTATAACAGGGATATAACCCTTGCCTGCCATAATCATTAGGATCTCCGGGTTGATGACTTCGGTTTCTCCGACCCATCCGAGGTCTATTTCTTGTTCGATGCCTTCATAGACCACGCGCTGCGGGCCTTTTTTCCGAGCGGCGATCATACGGCCATCTTTTCCAGATAACCCGACCCCTTTGCCTCCGTGTTTACCGATGAGCGCGACGAGGCGCGTGTTGATATTCCCAACGAGGACCATGCGGGCGATCTCGAGCGTCTCTTCGTCAGTGATACGCAAACCTGCTGCGAATTCAGGCTTTTTGCCCATTTGCTCCATCTTGTCGCTGATTTCAGGCCCTCCTCCATGGACGAGTACCGGCTGCATCCCAACGTACCGCAAGAGCACGATATCTTCGATTATGCCCTCCATTAGGCGCTTATCGATCATCGCGTGTCCGCCAATTTTGATGACCACAAACGATCCGTAAAACTCACGGATGTAAGGCAACGCTTCTATCAGGATTTGCTCCCGCTTCATTGACCTGTAGTTCCGACTGAGAATAGAAATATCTTCCTGCAAGACCATCTTAAAGCGTGTGATCGGTCCGCTAGGACACTGAAAGGGCGAGCCCCGCCCCTAAAGGCTATATGCGTCAACCGTCATTGAGCACACGTGAACGTAAGGCTTGGTCGCAGGCGGTCGATAACATGAAACACAAGGTAGCGTGTATTCAGATGGGTGCGCTCGGCACGTGGGAGGAAAACGTTAACCATGCGGTCGCACTAACTGAAAAAACGGATGCCGATCTTATTGTTCTTCCCGAGCTCTTCGCTCATTGCAGGAATTTTAAAGCGGGAGAACCTATTCCGGGACGTACCACTGAAATCTTTGGTCGACTCGCTCGCGAAAAGGGCAGTTACATCCTTATGGGAAGTATCCTCGAGGAGGGCGACCATGATCAGAAGTTTAACACGAGCGTTCTCATCGATCGGCGAGGGCGAATCCTCGCTAAGTACCGCAAGATTCACCTGTTCTCTTACAATTCGAAAGAGAAGAGTTCACTAGTTGCTGGGGAAGACGTTGTTACTATACCGACTGAGCTCGGCATTATCGGGTTTTCGATCTGTTATGATCTACGCTTTCCTGAGCTCTATCGAGCTCTGGTTAAGAAAGGGGCTGAGATCATCGTCTGTCCTGCAGCGTGGCCCCGTCCACGCGTTGATCATTGGATTACGCTCAACAGGGCACGTGCGATCGAAGCGCAATGTTACTTCATTGGCTGCAACCAAGTCGGCACGCCGACGCCGACGACCACTTTAGCCGGTTGCAGCATGATTACTGATCCGTGGGGGGAGGTAGTCGCTGCAGCGGGACATGCTGAGGAAATTATTGAAGCGGTTACTGACCTCACGCTCGTTCGTAAGACCCGAGAAGAATATGCGTTTTTAAAAGACTTCGTTGAGCTATGATAGCACATGGGTCTCGCAGAGTTGTTATTTCACGAGGTGCAAGAGGCTCACACCTGTAGTTTGGAGTATCTATTGCTACATGCGTTTTTATAACAAGCGCGAGATGTACCTGCTAAAAGCGTGTAGGTGACAACAGCTGCCATCGGTCACTGACTATCTTTTGCTGGAATTATTCCTGGTAAATGTCACGGCAGTCTTTCACCCCATTCCCGCTGAGCCAACGATAGCGATTTTGCTCGAAAAACAAGTCAGTCCGCTGTTAGTCTTGATTGTAGTGATCGTGGGCTCATTCATTGGCGCAGCCGTTGGCTTCCTTATTGGCAAGTACGGCCTCAGAAGAATCATCCCTTTTCACGATAGCGAACGCGATAAAAGGGCTCAACAGTGGTTTCGGAAGTACGGAGGAGGGCTTTTGTTAGCTTCTCCCTGGATTCCTTTTGCAGGAGATCTTGTTTCGCTCGTTGCTGGCATGGAAAACTACGACGCTTCGCGCTTTGTCGTCATTATTTTGGCAGCAAAAATAATCAAAGGAACGGTGCTCGTTTATTTCATCTCATTTTTTCTTCAGTTTTCAGGCTTGCATTTCTAAGGGCATTATAAGCTGTATAAAGGTTGAAAGCCTGCTGAAGCAAACATCGGAGACGTAAGCCATCACGCAACAGGCTTACGGTGGCGGGGTATATAGCTTGCGTACGGTGAGCGCAAAACAGGTCGAATCAGGTTAAGCAGGTGAACGAATAAGGAACACATGATGTGAATGCAAACCCTCCATCTTGATATGGCGGGGGTGTCACGAGACGGGAACCATCATTCTGCTGTAGCTCGCAAAGTTTATGAGCGTGCACGCGAAAAGTGAAGCTAGGCTCCGGTAGTGTAGCGGCCAATCATGAGGGACTCTCACTCCCTCGACTTGGGTTCAAATCCCAACCGGAGCATCTTTTCTTCGGTCGCTTTAGAAACAGGGCCGCTCGAATATCAAAGCGCGTGCTATACTGTCGGTGCTTTTTTAGTGAAGTAAGCAAGTTCTTTTCAGTCTATTACGCTTGTCTCGTCAATCTGAAGGTGGCTCAGGGAGCAAGAGCTCACGCAGGATTTCCATTCCGTTGATTGCAGCGGGAAATCCTGCATACACGGCCATCATCAGGATGACCTCCGTAACTTCTTGAGGTGTGCATCCGCTGTTAAGCGCTGCCTGAATGTGATCGCGAAGTTGACGCTCCCGATTGCCAAGTGCCGTGAGAGTAGCGACAATGCATAATTCGCGCTGTTTCGGAAGTAGTCCGGGCCGTGTATAGATATCCCCATACGCAAACTCGATCACAAAGCGCGCGAGGTCGGGCGCTACAGCGTCCATACTCTGCACGAGATCGGCGAGGCCCTTCTCGTTGGCCTTCCGTAGCGCAGCCAAACCGCGTTCAAATCGTTCATTTTCCATGACCGTCTCCTAACATAGTTTCAATTGTTATTACCGCCCTCACACCCTTGGATAAGGCATAGATGAGAAGTTCGATTATGCAGCTTGATAATACCGATCGCAAACGAACAAGTTGTTAATAGGTAATGCAAATGGGATCAAAAAAATGAGTGACGTCGTGTAAAAAGTGGTGTCACTCTTCGACGAAGGTTATCGCCTCGGTCGGGCAACTATCAGCCGCTTCTTGACACTCGCACTCGCTGCAAGCTGCAGCGTCAATCACGTGTGACAACCCATCATCTTGCAGCTCAAAGACGTCTGGGCATATGTCCTCGCATGCACCACAACCGACGCAGAGCTCAACATCAATTTTCGGTACTAGCATGGTCACTCTAACTATGCTGCTTATTCTCCACGTTTATAACTATCGGTCTTTTGCTTAGATAACCCAGTTCACCTCTTAGTATCACAGCGTTGGTTAAACGGGAACCAGAATTGCAGAAACATCTGCACAATACATAAGGTGTAGAACTTTTCTTACGGTATTGTGTTTGACACGCATACCCATATGGATACGCGTCCGTTTGAGGACTTCGAATTGATGGGTGTAGCCGGCGTGACGGATGTGCTCACGCTCGCGCACGACCCGATGCGTATGTCTACGTCTGATGTCCTTGCAGACCACTTTCATAAGCTCGTAAACGGTGAAGTGCGGCGAGGTGCCGAAAATGGAGTTAACGTGCATGTGGGTCTTGGTGTGCACCCACGTTCTATTAACGATCAAGTCGACACGACGTTAGAATTACTCCCAGACTTCGTTGCTCACCCCGCTGTCGTTGCTATTGGAGAAATTGGACTCGAAACATGTACAACAGTTGAGGAGCAGGTCTTTCGTACTCAGCTCGAGATCGATTACTACCCTAAAGTCATCCATACACCTCGGCGCGCGAAGCGAGAGGTGCTCGAACGAACCATTGCGATCGTTGATGATGTCGGGGCTAAGGACGTGGTGATTGATCACATTGACCCATCAACAATCGATGTTGCGCTCGAGGCAGGGACTTATATAGGCATTACCGTCCAGCCGGGCAAAGCGTCCGTCCGCGAAGCCGTAGGATTGATTATCGAATATCCAGAAGCGAAGTTTGTCGTTAATAGTGACCTGAGCTCCCAGCGTTCGGATTGCCTGTCAGTCGCTCGGGTTTTTCGCGCACTTACAGTCGAAGGATACGCTGATCGTGCACATAAGGCCTGCGTGCAAAACGGTCGCGACCTGTTTCTTCGGTAAGCGTTCGTGTCGTAACGCCCGTCCCTCAACTGTTTTTTCCTTGCATATGTTTTATTACCTCCGATGCGGTACTTAGTATGATGATTTTATGACTGACGAAAAGAAAGACGAAGAGAAGCGACTAACGCCGAAAGACTACTGGATGAGTGACTCCTTTGGTGAAATGCGTCGACTGCTCGACTCGTTTCGCGCTAATATGGAGGAAACACTCGAACGCGTCTTCCCCTCACAGGCGTCGCTGCCTGCTCTGAAGCAACCGCGCGTCGACATACTTGACCTTGGCAACGCACTCCAGGTCGTCGCAGATATGCCCGGCGTACGAAAGGAGGACATTGAACTCAATCTCAAGCCTGAACGGGTGGAGATCAGCGCTGAATCGAGCACCGAAACCGAACGCAAGGAGGAGGACTATACGTACCGTGAGCGCGGCTATGCATCGTACCGGCGTGTGATCGATCTTCCTGCTGATGTGTTGCCGGATAAAGCTGAAGCTTCATTCAAGAACGGCGTGCTCGAAGTTAATTTGCCAAAGAAGGAGCCCACTGAGGTGGAAAAGACTACGAAAGTGCAGATCAAGTAGCTCAAGTACCAATGGAAGAACAAAATAAGTATCCGTTTGAGGTAAACGTAGCGTCGGATACGCTCGACCGAGGGCACCACTGGCTCACCGTTCAGTTGAGAAACCGGTCAACCGAGCCGCTTACCGACGTAAGCGCGACGCTGTTTACCTATAACTCACACGATATCGACGTGCTACCAAGCGGATCCTTTCATTTTTTGAAAGAATTACACCCCAAAGACACCGCAGCGCTCAACTTTCACGTTTTTGCGAACCATAGTGGCCGGCTCTACCTTCACGTAACCGCATACCGCAATGGCACTCTCGTAAGCTGGTATTCTCCCGATCAGGATCTGCGCCTTATGGAAGATCCAGCTGAGATCCAGACCTTCTTTGCAAATCGTCCTTACTGGGCGTACGAAGAGACTATCGAAGCGGAAACAGTCGTATACGCCAGTCAAGACGTTCAGAATCTAACTCTTGAGATCGCTGCACGTCCCCCCTCAAAAGCCCACACGCTCATGGACGTTTTTGATATCGACTTCATTGCACAGGGCGAAACGAAAAAATATGTAAGTCAGCTCTACGCGAGCGAAGAAGGGACCTATCTCCTCACAGCGCGCTTGTTTCACGACAAGAAATTGATAAGCAGCAAGCATGCGTCATGCTATGTCGCGCCATTTGAAGAGTAAATTAAATCGCTAACCGTCTACACTTGGCGCTTTTTCTAAGCACATAGCGGACTGAAGACTTTGGCCGAGGCATTATGAACAGAAATATGCGGGCCCTCAGAGGGTACCTCTCTAACTACGTGCGAAACGACTTTGATAACCCGTTTTACGCATCATTTAAGATCACACACCGATGTAACCTGCGGTGCGGATTTTGTAACGTGTGGGCAGACAAGATCCCTGACCTTAAAACGAGCGACGTGTTCACCGTCATCGACAACCTTTCGCGAGCGAGCACCTTCACTATAAGCTTTGAAGGGGGGGAACCCCTGCTGCGCAAGGACATCGGCGACGTTCTGCGGTACACACACGACTGCTCAAACTACATTCTGTTTACTACAAACGGGCTTCTTATCGATCGCCGGCCCTTTGCCGAGTACGCGAAATACTTCGACTTTCTGCAGCTGTCAATTGACGAGGGGCACGATAACGTGCACCTGTTTGACCGGCTCGATTACTTCACCGATCTCGGAATTAAGACGACGGTGCAAACGGTTGTGACAAAGCATGATATGGACAAAATCGAGGAAAAAGTAGAAAAAGTGCACGAGCACGGCCACAAGATTCTCCTGATGCCCGCTTTCAACTTTGACGGGACTGAAGACCTCACGCCGGATCTGATAATGCTTCGCGAGATCATAACACGCCTAAAGCGCGAGTACGGAAAAACGCTCACGACGAGCCGTTCGTACATTGAGAGCTTTGACCAGCCTTACACGTGCCGAACGCTCAGCGTCATGATCGAGCCGAATGGCGATATCATTTACCCGTGCATGCCCATCGGCACGAAACTCGGAAACCTCCTCGAAAACGACTTTCAGACGCTCATGACCTCAGAAAAGGCGCAGGCTGACCGACTGCAAATGTTGCGTTGTGACAAGCACTGTTTGATCTACTGCCATGCTGAGACGTCTCACCTGATGTCGTTGCGAAAGCTCGCGCCCTTCGCGTACAACATGGTGGGATTCAGGTTGTTTGGCTAGACGAGTCGGGCTGCCACTTGAACTGTGTCACGCGTTGCGGTGCGGGGGCGTGAGCCTCAGGTGGTTGTTACTGATACGAAAGGATAATACGCTCGGGCGATAATAATCTGCAAATGGAGCTAGCTGCGCGTGCTGAGCTTACTGTGGATCAAGCAGACGCGACAGACATTACAAAGGGGCTTATTTCGTGATAAAAGATGCAATGCTGTGGGAGCCGATTGCAGATGAGGTCGTCCACTGTTTCGTGTGTTCCCACGAGTGCAAGATCAAGAAATGGGATCGTGGGATCTGTCATGTGCGGCAGAATCTCGACGGCAAGCTTGCGACGCTCATCTACGCCGAGGTGAGCTCCATGAACGTCGATCCCATCGAAAAGAAACCATTATTTCACTTCTACCCCGGATCGAAAGTATTTTCGCTTGGTTCAGTGAGCTGCAATTTCAAGTGCGAACACTGCCAGAACTACGATATTTCGTTTGCTAAAGCAGGGGAACTGGGCACTACAGAGGTTCTGCCAGAGCGTTCTGTCCAGCTCGCCCTCGAGCGAAACTGCAGCGGGATTGCGTGGACGTATAATGAACCGACAATCTGGTTTGAGTATACCTACGATTCGGCGATCCTTGCTAAAGAAGCGGGATTGTATACAGTATACGTCACCAATGGTTATATGACCCCGCAGGCCCTCGAAACGATTGGTCCTTATCTTGACGCGGCGAACGTTGATGTGAAGGGTTTTAGCAAGAAGTTTTATAACGGGGTCTGCAGAGCGCGTCTCGACCCTGTACTCAAGACATGTGAGCGCATGCATGAGAGCGGCATTCACCTCGAGTTGACGTATCTCATTATACCAGGGCTCAACGACGACGACGAGCAGCTCAGTGCTTTTAGCACATGGGCGGCTGGCGTTGACCGCGACATTCCGATCCACTTTTCGCGCTTTCATCCAGATTGGCGCATGCTCGATCGTCCGGCAACGCCGATGGAAACTCTAAAAAAAGCACGCCACCTCGCGACACAAGCTGGACTGCGTTTTGTCTACCTAGGAAACGTCGCAAGTGAATACGAAAACACGTTCTGCCCTGACTGCGGTGCGATCATCATCGAGCGCTCAGGCTTTCGGATTAGTAAACGAGGAAAGATATGTCCAGACTGCGGCTACGTCGCACCCATTGTCGATTAATTCGCTTTCCGGGTGATAGTAAGGCACACTTTTAGTATTTTTTTCAGTCTATCGATGCTGAGCTCTTTACGGGCCATAGTGATGTCGCTCATCAGGTCTTTCCCGCTCATGCGCTCGTACTGCCCGTTTCTTTCTATTTAAATACTTCGAAATGAGTCTTGCGAACTAAGATCGACTCAAACAGCGTGTCCATAAAGATTAATACCCTTTCGCGTTCTAACGGTTCTGTTGTTATGATCTGCAAACGCTTATCTGAGGTAACTGACGCTGAATTCAGCCGTCTCCTCGACCGGGACGCTGCTGTGCGTGAGGTTATGGATCACGTGCAGAAAATCGTCGGCGACGTGAGAGAAAACGGTGATACCGCTGTCATGCAGTACACACTGGAGTATGACAAAGCCGATATCGTCGGGCTTAGAGTGACAGAGGACGAACTCCTTTCGGCGTACGAAAATGCCTCGCAGGACGTCATCGACGCGTTATACCACCTTTCAGACAATATCACCTCGTTCCACACACGGCAGGTGCATAGTGACTTGTGGCTTCACGAGGTGGCTCCCGGCGTCGTCTTTGGACAAAAGACAACCCCGCTTGATCGTATCGGTGCGTATGTCCCTGGGGGGTTTGCAGTCTACCCCTCAACGGCACTGATGAACATAGTGCCGGCCAAGGTCGCCGGCGTTCGCGAGGTCATTGTCTGTATCCCACCGATGCCTGATGGCACGGTGCCCGTGGCAACGCTCCTTGCGGCTGACATCGCAGGAGCGAACGCGATCTATAAGATTGGTGGTGCACAGGCGATTGCAGCAATGGCATTTGGGACTGAGAGCGTCCCAAAGGTAGATAAGATCGTAGGACCTGGCAACGTTTACGTTACCGCAGCGAAGCTCATCGTGCAAAGTGAGGTTGAAATCGATTTCCCTGCGGGCCCCAGCGAGATCGCAGTGCTCGCTGATGGAGGGAACCCTGCGTTTATCGCCGCTGACATAATTGCCCAGCTCGAGCACGGCCCAAAATCATCTGGTTTCCTGCTCACGACCTCCGCGGAACTCGCACACGAGGTCGAAAAAGAGCTCAATGTGCAGCGAGAAGCTGCGTCACGGAAGGATCTCATCGATCTGAGCGGTAGCGCAATCCTCGTGGGCGAAAGCTTGGATGAATGTATTGAGTTCATAAATGACCTAGCCCCGGAGCATCTTGAACTCATGGTGCGTGATCCCATCAATGTCCTCGGAAGAATACGGAACGCCGGGGCGATCTGCGTTGGCGACTATACGCCCGCAGCCGTTGGGGATTATGCTACCGGAACGAGTTCGACTTTACCGACAGGGGGCTTCGCTAAGTACGTGAGCGGGCTCAACGTCGACCACTTTACGAAGACGACCAGCGTTCAGGTGTTGACAAAGGATGGGCTCGAGAGCCTTACTGATCTCGTCCGTTCGTTCGCGCAGATCGAAGGGTTACCAGAACACGCAGCGTCAGTTATGCGGAGGTTCCAATGAAGGTGACGCGGTCAAGCGCCATCATCCCAGAAACTGACGTTACCGTTGCGGGGTGGGTGCATGAGCTTCGCGACCTCGGAGGCATCAGCTTTCTTTTGCTTCGTGATCGCGACGGTATCATGCAAATCACCATGCCAAAGAAGAAGGTCCCTCCGGAACTTGTTGAACGTGTGCGACGCCTAAGCAGGGAATCTGTGGTCCGAGTGGTAGGGCACGTCAAAGTAGAACCGAAGGCACCGCAAGGCTGTGAAATCATACCGTACGAGGTAGAGCTCCTGAACGCTGCGGAATCACCGCTCCCGCTTGACGTTACGGGCAAAGTGCCTGCTGAACTCGATACGCGGCTTGACTCGCGCTTTATGGACGTGCGACTTCCTGCTACACGGGCTGTTTTTTTCATTCGCGCGAAAATGCTTCATGTAGTGCGTTCGTTTCTCGTCGCTCGTGATTTTATCGAGATTCAGACGCCAAAGATGGTGGCAACTGCGACAGAGGGTGGAACACAACTCTTCCCCATCTCGTACTTCGACCGCGAGGCTTTCTTAAATCAGAGTCCGCAGCTCTATAAACAGATCATGATGGCGGCTGGACTGGAACGTGTGTTTGAGGTTGGCCCTATCTTTCGTGCCGAGGAACACGACACTCGCAAACATCTCAACGAGGTCACCTCGATAGACGTTGAGGCTTCATTTATGGACGACAACGAGGTCATGAGGCTCCTCGAAGAGCTTATCCAACATGTCTATGTGGTCATCACTGAGCAGTGCAGCGCTCCGCTCAAAGTGCTAGGCGTGACCCTTTCTATTCCACACATCCCCTTTCGCCGGATAACGTACGCAGACGCGATTGAGATTGCAGATATCCCGTGGGGAGACGATCTTGACACAGCAGCTGAGAAAGCGGTCGGAGCGGAAATTAGAGAGCACTATTTTATCGTTGATTGGCCCGGTGAGCTGAAACCTTTCTACGTGCAACCGCATAAGAACCTCTGCTATGCATTTGACCTTATGCATCCACGGATGGAGCTTGCTTCGGGGGCCCGACGCATTCACGACCATCAGCTTCTCTCAAAACAGCTCGCTGACAAATTCCTTGCCCCCGAAAGCTTTGAATTTTATCTCGATGCGTTTCGCTTTGGCATGCCGCCCCACGCGGGGTGGGGCCTCGGGGCTGAACGCCTTTTGATGACCATGCTTGGTCTTGCTAACATTCGAGAAAGCGTTCTTTTTCCTCGCGATCGTCGCCGGATTACGCCGTGAATGGAATAACGCGTGTTGTGGTTCGAGTACATATCATAAAGTTTAAGATGCTGCCCCCCGCACTAGAATACGAGGCAGGGTATGCACTATCAAGACGATCTAGTTGATATGCCGCATCGCTTAAGGCTCAAAGATGGCACTACACGGTCGACGCTCGAACAACGAGTGGCAACGCTCGAGCGCAGGGTATCCGAGCTCTCAGATACCCTCAACGGAATCACCAATCAACTTGTAGACGTCAGCTCATCAGTCCATGAAATGACGCATCTTCCAGGTGTGTACGGAAACGATGAGTTTTTAAGCGATGCTGAAACGTGTGATGAGTCCCCCTTAACTGGCCAGCAACGGAGAAGAAAAGAGACCACCTACGTCATTGCGGACAATAATTATCCTCCGAAACCTGAGCGGCGCATTGGGGACGACATTATCATTGCTGATCGCGATCTGTGAGCGAACACGCGGCCCGATGGACCGATGTTTATCAAAGAACTAGAGATTCAAAACTTCAAGTCATTTGGAAAAAGGGTAAAGATACCTTTTTTTGACGATTTTACGGCTGTTTCCGGACCTAATGGTTCGGGAAAGTCAAACATCGTTGACAGCGTCCTCTTTTGTCTCGGGCTCTCGACGTCTCGGACGATGCGAGCTGAGAAGCTCACTGATCTGATTTTTAACGGCGACGGTGCCAACGAGGTGATGGTTAAGGTAAGATTTGACAATGCAGACGCTGAACTTCCATCTGATTCAGAAGTGACGATCGCCCGCAAGGTGCGCCGCACTGCGAGCGGGTACTATAGTTATTACTATCTTAACGGCAAGTCGTGCACGCTCGGTGACATTCACGAGCTGCTTTCGAAAGCGAGTATTACGCCAGAAGGTTACAACGTTGTGTTGCAGGGGGATATTACCCGAATCATCGAGGTAAGCCCCCTTGAGCGTCGCAAGATCCTCGATGAGATCGCTGGCGTAGCTGAGTTTGACCGGAGACGTGATCGCGCACTGGATGAGCTCGAGGTGGTGCGCGAACGCGTTGACCGCGTTGATATTATACTGAACGAGATTGCGCTTCGGCTTCAGCAGCTTGAGGTCGAGAGGGAGTATGCTCTCAAATATCAAGAGCTTAAAACAAAGAAACGGGACTACGAAAAGAAGGTCTTTGCGTCAAAGCTCAATAAGCTCACAAAAGACATCAAAGCAATCGAGAGCGATCTTGAAAGAAAGCATCGGGGCAAGGATAAGGCGGTCAATGAACTCGCTGCGACTCGGGAAGCGATCTACGACCTTGAGGGGCAGCTGAGCGTACTTAACAACGCGGTTTCGGAAAAAGGCGAAAACGATCAACTCGAATTAGCGAGACACATTGAAGCCATCAAAGGGGACATCGGGCAACACCAAAACCGGATCGAATTTGTAAGCAAGGAGGTCGAGCACCTCGAGACGCAAAAGCGCAAGGCGTTCATAGAGGTGAGCACACTGAAGCAGAAACAAGAGACGCTTCAGCGCGATCTCGCGTCTGAAATGGTCCGGCGTGCAAGCCTTGCAAGCGAGCTCGATGAGCAGGAGCTTAACCTTAACACACTAAAAGAACAGCTTTCCACCTTCGACTCTGACGTCACACAAGCGCGCGACGACCTCTTTGAGAAGCGCAAGGTGCTTGGCGAAGAAAAGGACAAGCGCGGGGATGTCGTGCGCGCAAAAGACCGCGTGCTCGACATCATACGTCGTGCTTCAACGGATGTAAATGCTGTCGAGCGGGAGATAGACGTAGCGAGCTCAGACATTGCGGAAGCTGAAAGTAACCTTGAGACCATTCGCCAGAGCCGGGCTGAATTGATACGAATAGAACGAGGAGCTCAAGAGGACATTAAAGACCTCGAGGCCCGACGTGAGGATCTCAAGCTCGCAATCGAAACGATCGAACGGCGGCTCATTCAAACTAACCAAGATTTCGTTCGGGCAGAAACGCGTCTAAAAGAGAGCTTCGGTAAAGCGGTGGAGGCAATTATGGCCGCTAAGCTAGAAGGGGTGCGAGGCGTTGTCGCGGAACTCGGGCGTGTCGATCCGCGATATGCCACAGCACTCGAGATAGCAGCGGGCCCCCGTCTACGCAACATTGTCGTTAACAACGACGGCGACGCGGCGCGTGCCATCGCATTTCTGAAAGAAAACAATGCAGGGCGGGCGACCTTTTTACCGCTTAACAAGTTGAAGCCAGTCCACCGCGAGACACTTCAAGCGCGCGATGGCATCATCGATTACGCGATCAACCTCATTCAGTTCGATCCAGCGTACACAGCGGCGTTTTCATATGTCTTCGGGAGGACGGTTGTGGTCACTGAGCTCGAGACGGCCCGCGACCTTATCGGTAAGTACCGAATGGTGACCCTCGAGGGCGAACTTCTCGAGGTGAGCGGTGCGATGACGGGGGGTATTGATCGAAGAGCACTGAAGTTTATCGCTGGCGATGAAAAAGAACTACATAAGCTCGGACGGCAGATACGCGAGTACGAGCAGGAACGTGCGCGCCTGCAGCAGGAACTAAGCCAAGTGGACGATCTTTTACTCCAGAAGCGACACGATCTCGTTAGTGCCCAGAGCGAGCAGGAACGGTTAACGCGAGAGGTTACGGCCCTCGAGGCGCGAAAAGCTCAAGCGGAAACGTTGGCGAACGAAAGGATAATCAGTTTCGCTGCGATGCGTGAGGAGAAAGAGCAGGCGGGCGCGCAAATTAATGAGCTTGAGGAGCAGGAAGCACTGCACAGTGAAGCTATTACCTCTCTCGAGAGGGATATAGCCGACCTTGAGAAGCAGCTTAAGGATACTGACGCTTCGAAACTCGCAGATGAGATTACCCAGATCGCAGACGAGATCCGAAGGCTCCAGAACCGAGTAAGCAAGTGCGACACAACCATCACAGAATTCCATCTTCAGGAAGACTACAATGAAAAGAAACTCTGCGATGCCAATGAGAACGCACAAACGACGGATGAGCGGATCAAGGAGCTTCGAGGCAGCATTCGCGAACATACAGAGGCTGCAAAGCGTTTGGAGCACGAACTCGACGACGTTTGCGGCCGCGAGCAAGATCTTACGCGCGAGCTTTCAGACATGCGGCAAGGACGCGATGCGCTACTAGCACAGATCAGCCTTAAGGAGACGGCTAAAGCTGATATACAACGCGGGATTGAACGCACGGAGCAGGCCATAGATGCGCTCGACTATCAGCGGCTGGAGCTTGAGGCCCGGCTCGACGAGCTTAAAGCTGAGGCGGGCGAGATTGACGACGTGCCGTTTGATGAACCATATGAGGCTGTCTTGGCGGGGTTGCGGACGCTCGAGTCGCAGCTCGAATCGATGAACGACGTGAACATGCGGGCCATCGAGGACTATGACAACGTAGAACGACGGCGGCAAGATCTCAGCACGCGTAAGGATACGCTCTTTAACGAGCGAGCTGAGATACTGGAACGCATCGACCGGTACGGTCAGATGAAAAAGGAAGCGTTGATGGCGGCTTTTCACAGCATCAATGCGAACTTTAAGGATATCTATGCCGAACTCTCGGGCGCTACGGGTGAGCTCGCGCTGGAGAACTACGACGACCCCTTCGATGGGGGTCTCTTTATCCGGACATGGCAACAGGGAAAACACGTCCAGAGAATTGAGGCATTGTCTGGTGGCGAGAAGAGCCTTGCCGCGCTCGCGATGATATTCGCGATTCAGCGATACCTACCCGCACCGTTTTACATGTTTGATGAAATCGATATGTTCTTGGACGGTGCAAACGCCGAGCGCGTCGCACGGATGATCAAGAAGCTCTCGTCAAATGCTCAGTTTATCGTTGTCTCGCTCAGAAAACCAATGATCGAGGCGGCAAATCGCACTATCGGCGTCTCAATGCAGGAGGGCAACATTTCGAGCGTTACTGGGGTGAAGTTGAATTGACAAGTGGCGGGGGCTCCGATGCCGTCAACGGCGCCGCCCAGGAAGACTTTGATGAGCGGTCGATCGACATCTTAGTATCCCTTGCGAAAAACGGAGAGATTGATCCTTGGGATATCGATATCGTGGACGTCACCGACAGGTTTCTTGCGCGGGTCGCCGAGCTTGAGAAGCTCGATTTACGAGTTTCGAGCAGAACGCTTCTTTTCGCGTCAATGCTATTAAGGATGAAATCAGATGCCCTTGAAGAGTCAGAACCGGAAGACCTGTACGAAGAGGAATCGGTTGAAGACGAACTTCAGGCGTGTTTCCCGGCACTTAAGTCGAAGGTGCGACGGCACGCGAAACGGCGGGTTACGCTCTCAGAGCTCATTCAAGAGCTTAAGAAAGCGACAAAGCGCAAGGAAAAGTCTGATGTTCGACGGTTTATGCAGCTTCAAGTGCAAGAGTTCGATGCTGTTGGACTAGCACATAGTGAGGACATCGAAGGTCAAGTGAAACACATGAAACGTGAGCTTAAGCGCCGCTTCGCGCTGCGTGATCAGGTTCTTTTTAGCGAGCTCATTGTCGATAACACGGTTGAAGCCATTGTTGAAACCTATATCCCGTTGCTCTTTATGGCAACACGGCGCCAAATCCAGCTCGAGCAAAAAGAGCTGTTCGGCGACCTCTCAATCACATGCAAAGATCTTTGACGTCCGTGCGACATTCGGTAGCGAAATGAACGATAGAGACCTTGTAGAGGCAGCGTTGTTCGTCGCGGGGAGGCCACTGACTCTTATTGAGCTTGAGTCAATCGTGAGTATTGATGCCGATGTAGAAGGTATTGTGGCGTCACTCGTCAAGGAATATAGGGAGAGGGGCGCTCTTGAGATAGTTCAGACCGATGAAGACGTGGTCATGCAGGTAAAGAGTGAGTACGCTGACGCGGTGAGGCCAATCGCGCAGCGCGATCTCGAAACGCCAGTGTTGCGCACGCTTGCGGTCATAGCGTTCCATCAACCTGTCACGCAGTCGAAGGTTGCTGAAATTCGGGGAAATAAGGCGTACGGGCACGTTCACGAACTTGAGGCGCGCAAGCTCGTCGAATCCGAGCCTCACGGAAGAACGAGATTATTGCGAACCACGAAAGCGTTCGCTGACTATTTTGGCTTCGAAACGGATAGTCTTGAGGAGATAAAGCAGAGCATCGGGCAGCTTTTGCATTAGTGTCAACGTGTTCGCGCATCTATGTAGAACTAGCGAGAATTGCACTCGTTCAACCATCTATCACTGGAAGATGTGCCGTTCTGTTCGCGATTTTTGCGGCGAAAGCACCAGCGACGAAGCCGGCATCCACGTTTACCACGCATAACACAGAGCACGATTGAAGCATCGCTAGCAGCGCGGCTTCTCCTTTTCCACCAAACCCGTACCCCGTGGAGACCGGAACGCCGATAACAGGGATATCGGTCAACCCAGCGATAACGGTCGGAAGCGCCCCCTCTCTGCCAGCGAGAACGATGAGCACGTCCGCGTCAAGTAGCTTTTTAAGCTCGGGGAAAAGTCTGTGAATACCCGCCACGCCGACGTCGTAAGACCTGATAGTATTACAACCAAACTCTTCTGCAACGACACGAGCCTCTTCAGCTACTGAAATGTCGGCAGTGCCGGCACAAACGATGCCAACCAATCCGCGACGCTGAAAATGGGGCTTCTCTCCAATGACTGCGATACGGGCGCGATCATGCCATTCGATGTCAAATTGCTGAAGTGCCTGCAGTTGCTGCTCAGAGACCCGTGTGAGAACCGCCCGGCCTTCAGTCTTGAGTTGCGTTTCAACGATAGCGATCAGATCTTCAGTTTTTTTGCCCTCAGCTAAGACAACTTCAGGAATTCCTACCCGGTGCATTCGTGCCGTATCGAGCTTTGCTATGTCAGCAACCTTTGCATATTGGTCAATTTTCATTTCGCGCCGGATAATACGCTCGGCTTCGTTTTGAGAAATCTCTCCATTTGCAAGTCTCGTAAGGATCGTGTCTAAGGAAGGCATCGGGAATTGTTTTCAGCGCTGATAATAAATATGTAACCTTGGACAATCAACAAAAAGAACTGCTATGGCCGCAATCAAACAGAATCAGGAGCGGTTAATGGTACGAGCGTCGGACTCTGCTTAACTAGTATTGTGTTTTTGCTGCTAATTTGACTCGGATTACCAAGCCAGCTGCAGAGCCCTTACCCCGTGAGGAATACGGCACATCATAATGCTTATTAAGCGCGCCCCCTTGTTTTAGATCTTAACTGACAAATCGCAGGAAACGGCGTCATATTACGCCGACGCTAGACATGAAAGAGAGATCTGAGATTGTCATCCCAATCGCTGTTTCTGTCATCTCATCGCTGCTCTTGTACCTTCCATTCGCCCTCAACATTGATGCCGTACTCGGCGTGAAGCTGCCTGTCACAGGAATCCAGGTGCTTGAGCGTTACTACGACGGACCGCTGTATGTCGTCGTTTCAAAAACGTTCTATACTCCGGCTTCGCCACTTTACAGTGCGTATTTTTTGCCAGCATCGCACTATGCTGCGCATTTGCCCGGATATCCTACCATAATTTGGCTCTTTTCGCTCGCGTTGGCGCCCTTTGTAGCGATGCTCGTCGCGAATCTCGCGATCTCAGCAGCAGCGGTCGTTGTTTTTTACCTCCTCCTGACGAGGTTCAAGCTTGTCCATGATCCTTTTTCATCCGCGCTCTTGTTCCTGTTCTTTCCGCTTCGGTGGTTCCTTTACAGGAGCATCGGCGCATCGGAACCGCTCTTCATCCTGCTTACGTTGTTGATGCTCTATTTCCTAAAGAAAGACGAAGCGACAAAAGCTACCCTTTTGGGCGCTTTCACGACGCTCACGAGAATATGGGGAATCATCACCTTCCCTGTTTTGATTGGCGTGTGGCTGTGGAACAAGAAATTGACAGAGCGGAGGTTTTCGTTGGCCCTCGCTATCCCAGCCTCTTTATTGCTGCTGTTCTCGTTTTACGCGTAATCGCTCGGCAACTTCTTCGCCTATTTTGCTGTGAACCAAGCACTTATCGGCATCCCCTTGCTGGCAATTCCTGCACAAGCTGTAATGGCCGAAAGCAGCAGCGCGTTTGCGGCTGAACTCTCCGTCATCCTATTTTTCATCTATGGCATCGGGATTGTCCAGCTGTATCAGAAGGGTTACCGAGAGCTCTTCCTTTACGCGCTCTTCATGTTCGTTCCGGTACTGTTCGTGCTCCACGGAGATACCAGCCGGTACTTGCTCCCGATTGCGCCATTTGCGCTCATTATCGGGTTTGACGCGATTTTGCCCAAAAAGCGCATACATTTCCTTATCCCGTTCGCGCTATTGTGCATCGCGGGCTACCTTTACTGTCTTGCAGTTTTGCCGATTAACCTACTGCCTCTAAACGCGTTTGATAGGCTTTCACAGCTGATAGGAATGCTTTAACGAAGCATTAGGAACCGAGGCGTCATAACTTTTTGAGCAGTTCTTAAAGAAACGACGCGCACATTATACGTGTCGACATCAAAAGACTAACCCTTAAGCAACGCAAGAGCCATAATTAATGAGCTATCTAAGTCTTGTTAGGTTCAGAGCCAGCGATTACGTGGAGAAGGGGATGGGGCACAGGTGAGCGATCAGAAAGGGACAGTAGGGAAGAGTACACCACTCACGCGACCCCGCGGCACTCGAGACCTCTTGCCTTTGGAAATGAGACGGCGGCGCTTCGTTGAATCGCGCTTTAGAGATATTGCAGAGCTATGGGGGTATTGTGAGGTCGCCACCCCTGCTTTTGAACCGCTAGAGCTCTTCACCCTCAAATCAGGTGAGGCGATTGTCGATGAGCTTTACAGTTTTACGGACAAGGGCGGAAGGTCTCTAGCGTTGCGACCCGAACTAACCGCTCCAGTCGCCCGCCTATATGTTAACGAGCTCCAAGCTACCCCCAAGCCAATCAAGCTCTATTATTTTGGCGATTGCTTCCGTTATGAACGGCCACAATCGGGGCGATACCGTCAATTCTGGCAGTTCGGAATCGAGCTTATAGGGAGTTCCCTTCCGGAGGCGGACGCGGAGGTCATCGCCCTCGCACAACGTATGCTTGCGAGCGTGGGGCTCGATGCCAATATACATGTCGGTTCTCTTGACGTGCTCAGGGCGATCTTTTGTGACGTTGACCATGAAACGAGTGCTCTTGCTATGCGCCTTATCGACAAAGGGGACTTCGATCGCATCGCGGAGCTCCCGGGTGGGGGCCGCGCAATTGACCTCATTAAAGCTAAGGACCCTCTGAGCGAAGCACAAAATATCGTTGCGCTTGACCACTTGCTGTGCGTTCTTGAGCTGCTCGACACGCTCTCTGTTTCTTATACGGTTGACTTCAGCATAGCGCGGGGTTTGGAGTACTATACTGGAATCGTCTTTGAGGCGTACTCATGCGCGCTCGGCGCTCAGAATCAAGTATTGGGCGGAGGTTCATATAGGCTCGCCCACCTCTTTGGCGGGGAGGACGTGCCATCGACCGGCTTTGGCATCGGATTCGATCGCGTTCTTGACGCTGTCAATCTCCAAGTGCCTGAAGTGCCGCGGCTTTTAGTGGTGCCTACAAACGACGCACGCATCTATGCGCTTCACGTCGCCAATGAGCTGCGATCTCGTCTTAAAACGGATATTGACGTTATGGGCCGAACGGTTCGTGCGCAGTTAGCGTATGCAAATAGCGCGGGCTTTGACTATGCTGTCATTATCGGGAAGAATGAGATGCAGACCTCGAAACTAACGCTGCGAAATCTGAGATCTGGAGAGCAAGAGTTGCTTGACGTCAAGCAGATCATAAATCGCGTGCTGAACAATGTATAGTTATAAGACAAGGTGTGGGGGATCGTCATGAATGTCATACAAACTGCATTATGGAAACTGATTAACCCGATAGCAATCATTACGGCCTCCTATGACGGGCAAGTGAGCGGCTTCATCGCAAGCTGGATAACGCAGGTATCCTTTGTCCCGCCGTTGGTTATGGTTGCCATGAATCCTTTGCATTATACGTACGACCTCGTTACAAACAGTAACGCATTCGCCATCAACATTCTAAGAGCTGATCAGGCGGAGCTTGTGGATCTTTTCGGCAAGAATTCAGGCAGCAAAGTCGACAAGTTTGCCAAGACGTTATACGAGCTGGGAAGCACGGGTTCGCCCATCATCAAGGACTGCTTAGCGTTTATAGATTGTAACATCATGTGGAGCAAAGAGGCTGGCGACCACATCGTCGTGGTTGGCAGTATCGTCGACGCTGAAATTGTATCAAACGGCGATACCCTTCAAGAGGCACGGTCAATGTACACGAGGCGCGCGTCGAGCTAGCTCGTCACTGAGGATCACGTATGGTAGCGCTCAATTTTAAGAATGGCATTATCCCTGTGGCTGCGCAGGACAATGAGACCGGCGAAGTGCTGATGATCGCCTTTATGAACGAGGACGCGTTCAATTTGACCCGCAAGACGGGCTGCGTGCACTATTGGAGCCGAAAAAATCGGCGAGTTTGGAAAAAGGGGGAAGTCTCGGGCCACTTTCAACGGGTAAAGCAGATCTTAGTTGACTGTGACAACGACTCTCTTGTAATCAAGGTAGATCAAGTTCGAGCGGCCTGTCACACTGGCTTCAGGTCGTGCTTCTTTAGGACGATCGATGGGATGACAATTGGAAAAAAAGTGTTCGATCCCGAATCGGTCTATAAAACAGGGGATACTATAGCGGAGTCCCGTTCGAAATCGTCGCAGAAATAACCGAAGAAAGACTAAAAGTCTCTCACTTGGTTGCGCTAACAATGATGACACCTTCGGCAGCATAAACGTCTTTTACATTGGCAAAATCCGTTTCATGGAATGCAACCGTCAGGTCGTTGCGGGAAAATCCATGCCGGCCGCGTCGCGCGTACCGTTCGAGTGTAATTGCCGCTGACCAGACATCTCGCGTGCTGTCAGATACGAAGCTTCTGAGAAAGACGATGCCGTTGTCGCTCAGGAAGCTGTGCGACCTAGTTAGCAGAAAACGCAGTTCGTCCGGTGAAGGAGTAACGTTGCTCAGGAATATCGCGTCAAACTTACGAGTTGTTCTGAAGGTGTGATAGTCCCCGGCGATTGCGCGCACCCTAGCCCCAGCATTGTGACGCTTAATGTTTTCATTTGTCACCTCGATGACTTGAGGCAAATCGAGGACGCACGCGTGTAATTCCGGATGTTTTCTTGTAAAGAAGATGCTGTACAGCCCGTGTCCGCCGCCTATGTCGAGTAAACGCTTTCGGCCAGCTAGATTGACGTGCTTGACGGCGCTTTGCACTCCGCCGAGCAAGGCTGACACTTCGAGCTTCTTGATAAGCTCGGGCGTCCAATAATCCTTGTTGATAACCTCTTTGGAAGGTCCTTCTTTTACAAAATGCTCAAGTAGCTTGCCGGGCTCATCTTCTTGAAATCTTTCTTTGCCGAGGTACAACGGGCTGCCTTGGCTCAAGTATTGTTGAGCTACTGGAGTGTTTTGGTACACCCATGATTCGTTATCCCCTCGTACGCGTTCAAGGAGTCCGGTTAGCCATAACGTCTCAACCAAGAACGTAAGAAAACTTTCGTCAATTCCGAGCGATTGTGATAGACGGTGCGCGGTCAAAGGAGTCGTAATCTGTGTGTAGATCCCGAGGTCAACGGACACCTTTAAAATTTCGAAGAGTTTGTGGTAGTTTAGAATGCGCCTAACAGGTTCAGGCTCTAATTCGATATCATACATTCTTAACTCCTGAAGGTATCTATGGATCTTCTTTCATTTGACAGCAAACAGTGATAGCGTCTCGACGGTGTATAAAAGCCGCCTGATAATATGTTTTGTCTTCATAGCTTCGCTTTTGTGCTTGTGCTGGCTATAGAACACTCTGTGAACCAGGCGAACTGCGCTTCTGTGTTGTTTAGTTCACACGTCACGCTTAGAACCAGCGCTGTTTGTTTGTGATTATAAAGTGACGCACGCGAGAGAAAATATTTAGACAGATGGGATATACAGCTTAAGTTGCGAGTATGACGCGCAAATGCATCGAAAAAAGCTGCCTGCATCACGCAGAGTGCGAGCGCTACTTTGCGGATCAGAATTTGACCGATTTTAAAAAAATCAAAGTCTGCGACTGGTGAGGAGATCTGTGTGTTTCACTGGGGCGTAGGGTTTATGCGCGCAATGAAGAAACGTCCCGCCGAGTAAGTCCTTTCTGAGGGATAGCCAACATAAGAACCGAGGCGCTATAAACTTCTAAGATCGCGAGCGCAAACATGTCCTTTTTCTTATCTTTCGATTCCGCCATTTCGGGCAACGACCAATTGCCGCTTTAATATCAGATTGGTGAGTCTGATTTGCTCGTCGTCAAGAGCACAGTCGATAAACTCTGCATCCGTCACCCTATAACGGTGAGGCGGGATTATGGGGTCCAAGCATCTTTAACAGGTCACGGGCGCCCCTCACCAGGCTTCAGGTTTAATAGGAACAGATACCTACTCTACTACTATGGAGCAGACGACGTATTCGATGAACGTGTCAGATATGAGTGTGGACGAAATCGATGAAGCTGTATCAGATGCGTTGCAAGGGATCGTTACGGCTATGGACATGCGGCAAGAGAAAAAGTCGTTTCGCCAAGAGGTCACTGACGCGCTGTTTGACCTGTTAAAACGTAGAGACCTCACCATTTTCGATGTGCTTATCGAACGCGATGAGAAGGTGTGTGAGATTCTGGGAGAGCCGACGAAAGACATCCCAGAGGGTAAAATGCTTGACGGTTCGATCGATACGGAGACGGTCAAGGTCTATAACCTCCGGTCTAAGGATACAGACGGAAATTTTGAGCTGCTCTATAACAACGAATTCACAAAGACCATACAAATGACATTATATACAAAACGAAAAAGAGTCAAAATGTAGCAAGGTCATGTTCGAGCTAGTCAAATTAAGTGGAGTGTCGGCTTCCCTTATGCTTCAGTCTTCAACTTGGTGGTTTCATTAATGTCTTTGTCCGAATACGATCGCGTGCGATATCGTAGGCAAATAATGATCCCCGGCTTCGGCGAAAAGGCGCAGCTGCGTCTAAAAAGGGCGACAGCTCTCATAGCCGGCTTGGGTGGACTTGGCTCACCTCTCGCTCTGTATCTCGCGGCTGCGGGGGTTGGGCACCTTAAGCTAGTCGACATGGATCACGTCGAGCTCAGCAATCTGAACCGCCAGGTTCTGCACTGGGATGAGGACATAGGCGAATCGAAAGTCAGCTCAGCGATGCAGAAAGTGCAAAGGATTAATCCGACAACGCGTGTCGATGGACTTAATCTGACCATTGACGATAAAAACGTGTTCGAGCTTGCGGAAAACTGTGACATCATTTTAGACGCCATGGACAACTTTTCTATTCGGTATTTGCTCAATGCTGCTGCTATTGTCCATCGCATTCCGTTAATTCACGGCGCCGTATACGGTTACGAAGGGCGCCTTGCAAGCGTGGTCCCTGGCAAGACAGCGTGTCTTGAGTGTATCTATCCTCACACCCCGCCGCGCGAGGTGTTTCCAGTGCTGGGCACAACTCCGGGCGTAATAGCCTTGCTCCAAGCGACGGAGGCCATAAAGGCACTGACCGGGATAGGGGTCTTGTTGGAAAACGAAATGCTCATCTATGACGGTGAAATGATGAATTTCGAAAAAGTCAGGATTTCGCGCAGCCCGAAGTGCGCATCGTGCTCTGGACTCAGCTAGAGGTAACCAACCAGGATAAACTGGACGATCATTGCACAGCAGCGACAGAGAAGCAAGTGCGTGATAGCGCTCATATCATCTCGGCAATCGTAGAGAATGAGCGCGTATCGTGTTTAGGAGACAGATCGATGAGGTAAGGTTCGTTGGACAGACATGCTAAACGGTAATGTCACACTTCTTGCTGTCGTGTTTATCTTCAGTTTTTTGCTATTGTTTGATTATCTTTACCCTTTAGAAAGTACAAAAGGTGTTACGTTAGGCAAGTGGCTTTAGAGATGGTGATAGTACGTGAAGAGCTCGCTTCCCTGGGATTACGCGGTTTAGTGCTCAGAAATGGGATACGCTTCGTTGATGTGCTACTATTTATCGTGCAATGTATACGGCACAATCATCGCTCAAAGCAATGCAAAACGGCAGCGGTTAGGGGACTGGGTAGCAGGAATCATAGTGAGCAACGGCTGATGGGAATTAATAAGGCGCCGAATGCGGAGCGTCACTTCTGCGGTGGTCGAATCCGCTGAATGAGATCCAAGTCCAAGTCGATATCTAAGTCTTTTTGATCTGAGACTGTTGCGGGTTCTCTTGTAAGACTAAAGATGCGCCAAAAAACGAGAAATAAGGCAAGGAGTGCTATGGCGAGTATTCCGATGAACCTTTTGTTGCCGGCGTAGAGTGCGAACGAACTAGCACCAATGCCGATTAGTACGAGGACAAGCAGTACGAGATTCGTTTTAAGAACGCGGTTATAAGCCATAGTTTTTTTTGTAGTCGTGCACACGTGAAATAGCTGACGATAGGACATGGTTAGAAACTACATAAAGCTTGTTTGTCGGCTCTAAGGTGAGTTCTTGCTGCTTCTCTAAGTTCGTCGAACTTTCGCTTCTAAGCGAGGAGCACGGCTATTATGCTAGAAAGAAACACTCCGTCAAAGGTCCCGGCGCCTCCGATAGAAGCAATGGGTGCTCCGATTTTTTTTAATAGCGCCTAAATTTGTCACATCAGCACCAATAAGGGTGCCGAGCACACCACAGATGTATGCCAAGGCAAAGGTATTTTCGACGCTTGGAAACAGCGCTAAAACAATGATAGAATATATGGCCGCGACGAGTGGGACACTAGTGCTGGGGATACTATCCCAACTCCCTGTACAGGTTTTGAAATGAGATGAGAGATGATCGAGACAAGAGCCACACTGATGATCGCAAAGCCGATAACGTCTGGGAATCGCACGAGAAGATAAAGCGAGACAATTGATGGGATGACTGCGCCTCCAACGTTGATGGCAACGACCGTTTTTCGTGAGCCCACTGCAGCTGCGGCACGCGGTACGTCATGCCGAAAACGGTGACAAATGTGTCCCGCATAACAGGCTCGCGAGCTTCAAAGGTGAATAACGGTATGTTGATAACGCTACCGACAAGCACGGCGAAAAGCAAAAGTGCGATGGCTTCGGCAGAAAACCCAATTCGACCGAAAGCCGCACTGATTAGTCCAAAGAACACAAAAATAAAGAGTACAACAACGGTGAATATGACAAACGCTGTAATGACCGGTGAAAATGGGTTGTAAACGTACGTTCTATAATCTGTCAAAAGTTATCTCCACTGCGCATCTCGTTTGCCGCCACACTCAGAATAAATCTAGCTGAGAGCATGCTTATCAACTGATTAAAAGTTTTTCAAGCATTCACTCTCACACGTTGCGCGCGACTTATAGGAGACTCGGATTTTCGATAAAGGTTTAAAAAAACAAGCGCTAGGGCTTTCGATGGGCCTCAGTGATCGGGAAATCGTCAGAAAGATTTAGAAACCTGTGATTCACTTGTTTGGTGTAAGCAACGCAAATAGTGTCTATAGAACCGGTGTCGCCGAGGACGTTTGCTCGCGCACGACCTTACCGAATGCATAGATCACCCCACAACAAAACCATTTTTATCTCACATCGGAGGTACATGGCGGCAGAAGATCAATACCGAAACTGTATTCTCAAATTGCTGAGATAAGCTAGTATTCACTCTAACAGGTTCAAACTCGTGTGACTGCGAGTTCTCTTCGATTGGGCTGTAGCATTCGCTTAGGATTTCCACGTTCAGGGAAGCAAAAACACTTCACGACGAGAGGACGCGCCTATCCAGCAGTCGCCCTTGCGATCTTTACATCATCCGCTTTTATAGTGTTACCTGACGTTATCAACATGAAACGCCCCTGTATTAGTCCTTCGATGCGTGCTTTCCTTTTGATTGGGGAGAGCTCATTAAATGCATGTTTTTTTATATTCCAAGTCTATACTGTTCACCGAGTGTTATGACGTTTCAGGCGCGACGCTACTCGAAAAAGGACGTCATTTTATCAATTGAGAAACTCGCATGGGATCGACGATAATTGTTGGGGGCTTCTTTGGAGACGAAGGGAAAGGCAAGATAGTAGCGCACATTGCGTTTGCTGATAAACCCACAATTATTGCTCGTGGTGGAATTGGTCCTAATGCGGGCCATACCATCGAAGTCCGCGGTCAGAAATTCGGCGTGCGCATGATACCCTCAGGTTTCGTGTACGCAAACGCACGCCTGCTCATCGGTGCAGGTGTACTTGTAGATCCGCGCGTCTTACTCAGTGAAATCGAGTTGGTTGGCGAAGCGAAGCGCGTCGGCGTTGATCACCGTTGTGCGATAATCGAACAAAAACATATAACCCTCGACAAAGAAGATCCGCACCTTTCGCTTACGATTGGGTCAACCGGGACTGGATGCGGACCGGCTGCGGCCGATCGAGCAAGAAGAACGACAATCCAAGCCAGTGAAGTGCAAGAGCTTGAGCCGTTCTTGACCGACGTCGCGGCCGAAACAAATCAAGCTCTTAAGGCCAATGAAAACGTGATTTTAGAGGGCTCGCAAGGGTTCGGTATCTCACTCTACTACGGAATTTTTCCGTATGTGACGTCAAAAGATACGACGGCCTCTCAGATAGCAGCTGACGTCGGAGTTGGCCCGACGCGCATCGATGAAACGATCGTTGTCTTCAAGACGTTCCCTACACGCGTCGGTGAAGGGCCATTTAAGACTCAAATGAGTGAAGAAGAGGCTAAAAAACTCCAAATCGAGGAATTTGGCACTGTAACCGGACGGCAACGGCGTATCGGTTGGTGGGATCCTAAAATGGCTGCGTATTCTGCCATGATAAACGGAGCGACACAGGTTGCGATCACGGGACTCGACAAGCTTGATCCGAATGTCAGAGGCGTCGACCGGTACGACGATTTGTCGACAAAGGTGAAGACATTCTTGCGCCAAGCTGAGGATGAAGTCGGCATTCCGTTTACGCTGCTTTCAACTGGACCAGAGTTAGCTGAGATTATCGATTTGAGAGAGGAGAAACTCTACCACGCGTGATAATATGCGGATAACCGGGCAGCTTAAATGAAACGAGAGTTGCTGAAAATATTGTGCTGTCCTGTATGCAAAGGCCCACTATTGCTAGAGGTCGAAGGCGAGGAAGCAGGCGAGGAAGCAGGCGAGATCATCAAAGGAACTTTTTACTGTAAGGTCTGTAGTGTATATTATCCGATAGATGAGGGGATTCCTAATTTACTTCCGCCTGAATTGAGGTGAACATATGCAGAGCGTGTATCTCAATAGGAAGGGGTTGCAGTCAATTGAAATCGAAGAACCCGTAATTCGATTCCCGCTCAAGCCCGGCGGAAAAGCGACGCTCGACATCGACGTGATTAATTTTGAAGCACCGACCCACGTTTATCTCTCATCGCGGGGTGCGGTAAAAGATAAAGTTACCTTCAATCGCAACAACCCATATATCGATGGTGAGGAACTACTTACAGCGACAATCTCTAATCCCCTCGGTCAACAGGAGCTTTATGAAGGGGAGATAAGTATATCAACAGGATATGGTTCGCGGGAGGAGAGCTTCATTGTGCAAATCGGACATTTAGAGGACGAACCGCCGCTTGATGCCATCGAGGTCGATGACGACCTCTCCCGGCCAGATTATCGCAGCAAAGCACGTTCTCCGCAGGTTCGGCGCCCTGAAATACGCTTGCAGCGGCCCAACATTAGTTTGGACGTGAAGAGAATCAGGAGGATGAAGAATCTTCCGTATATTCTTTTGGGAATCGGTGTGATCATTGCGCTTCTACTTCTAGGTTTGGGCAGTATCAGCTATGGTGTGGCAATTCTCGGTTTCATCGTCGTCATAGTCTTAGCTTACTACACGTGGAGGCTATTAGACTGACGTGTTCTGCTTTAAATGACCGCATCGTCTTTCAACAAGTTATATCGTGATCGTCGATGTCGCCGGCTTTTTGTGCCGAAAGCATTCCATAGTAACGCGCCTATTCTGTAGTAACAAATATCTATTCAGCAGTATTTTAGAAAGATAAAATTATCTCTGGGACTATGGAGAGCTAAAGATGCGATATATTGTTGTCACTGGTGGAGTCATGAGCGGTCTTGGCAAAGGCATCACAGCCGCCTCTGCTGGCAGGCTTTTTATTAACCGCGGGTACAACGTTACGGCGATAAAGATAGATCCTTACATAAACATCGATGCAGGGACCATGAGCCCCTTTCAACATGGCGAGGTATTCGTGCTCAAGGATGGGGCCGAAGTTGATCTCGACCTTGGAAACTATGAACGGTTCCTCGATGTGGAGCTCACCGGCGATCATAACATCACGACAGGGAAGATCTATAAGTCTGTCATCGAAAAAGAGCGACGCGGGGACTACTTAGGGAAAACGGTTCAGATTATCCCCCACATCACGGACGAGATCAAGGATAGCATTAGGGCCGTTGCGGATAAAGCAAAGGCCGACGTGTGTGTGGTTGAGGTAGGCGGCACCGTCGGTGATATAGAGAGCATGCCTTTCTTAGAAGCAGTTCGACAAATGCACAGCGAGGAGGACCATTTTGTGTTGCTCCACGTGACGCTTGTACCGGAGGATATGACTGGGGATCACAAAACAAAGCCTACCCAACACTCGGTTAAGAGCTTAAGAGAGCTTGGCCTCAGTCCCGACGTCATAGTTGGCCGTGCAAAAACGCCACTGAGCAAAGATGCGCGAGCGAAGATATCGCTGTTTTGTGATGTTCCTTTAAATGCCGTCATAAGCTGCTATGACGTGCCTGACATCTACCAAGTGCCCTCGCTACTTGAGCTTGAGGGCTTAGGAGATTATCTTGTTGAGAGGCTCGAACTCGAAAAGAAAGCTGTGAGCCCGTGGGATGTGATGAAGAACCCCCCCATATCTCGATCGATTGCTATCGTTGGCAAATATATGTTTGAAGATGCCTATTTCAGCATAAAAGAGGCAATTAAGCACGCAGCAAGTGCACTAGGTGGCGGCATAGACGTGAAGCTCGTGGACGCAGAAGACCCGCATGCCCTCGAGATTCTCAGATCGGTGCATGGAATTTTGGTCGCACACGGGTTTGGCCCTCGAGGAAGCGAAGGGAAAATAGACGCGATCCGCTTTGCTCGTGAGAATGACATTCCTTTTTTGGGAATCTGTTTTGGCTTCCAACTCGCCATAGTCGAGTTTTGTCGGCATGTAATAGGGCTGGAAGCAACAAGCGCTGAGTTGGATCCTACTGGGGTTCACGTCATCGATTTACTTCCCGAGCAGCTAGATGTTGACCACATGGGGGGTACGATGCGACTAGGCAACTACGATGTCATTATCTCGCCTGAGACGCGCGCACATTCTATGTATGAAAGTCTTGTAGTGACTGAACGTCACAGGCATCGGTTCGAAGTTAATCCAGATTGTATAGAGCTTATCGAACAAAATGGAATGTTGTTTTCAGGGAAGGCAAAAGATGGAATCAGAATGGAGATTGCAGAGATCCCAACAAAAAGATTCTTCGTTGGAACACAGTTCCATCCCGAGTTTAAATCTCGACCGGGGAGACCATCGCCCCCATTTCGTGAATTTGTAAGGTCTGTACTCAATATGAATATTAGCACGTAATGTGAAGTAGCGGCGCGATCAAAGCAGAAGCAGAGTATCAATTTATGGTAAACGCAGAGAAGTTCATTGAGGAAGCAATTGTAGAAATCAAGAGAGAAGTAGGAACTCAAAGAGCAATCATCGCCCTCTCTGGGGGGGTAGATAGCTCTGTTTGTGCCACACTTGCTTATCAAGCGTTGGGAGACCGTCTTTATCCAGTTTACGTCGATACGGGATTAATGAGGAAGGGCGAGACTGAAACCATCCAGAAAGCTTTTCGTTACATGCCATTGACCGTGATTGACGCGAAAGCGCGGTTTATCAATGCGCTTCAAGGAGTTTTGGACCCCGAAGATAAGCGTAAAGCAGTCGGCGAGACGTTTATACGCGTATTTGAAGACGTTGCAAGACAAAAGCAAGTAAGTTATTTGGTGCAAGGCACCATTTATCCGGATATAATCGAATCTGAAGGGGAGATCAAATCGCATCATAACGTAGGTGGTCTTCCTTCCGAGATGGAGTTTAATGGAGTGGTCGAGCCGCTTAAGTATTTGTACAAGGATGAAGTTCGTCAGCTTGCTCGGGCACTTAAGTTGCCGCCTGAGGTCAGTGAGCGGATGCCATTTCCGGGACCGGGGCTAGCGGTCCGAATTATAGGTGAAGTAACTGAGGAGAAGCTTCGTGTTGTCGGTGAGGCGAACGAAATAGTTGAGCAAGAGATATTAAGCTACAATCCGTGGCAGACTTTTGCAGCGTTGCTGGAGAAAGGAACCGGCGTGAAAGGTGATGTGCGTGTGCACGGTTGGATAATTGCAGTGCGCGCCGTGCAGTCACGAGACGGGATGACTGCCAGCGTGCTTGAATTACCTTACGATGTGCTTCGGAAAATCGCTTCACGCATAACGAGCGAACTCTCTGACGTCGCGCGTGTGGTTTATGACATCACGCCGAAACCGCCAGCTACCATAGAATTTGAGTAGCAAACACCTCAAACGAACTTTAAATCTCTCAGATGTTTGCTACTATACAGACTTACTAGTTCTACAATGCTGTTTAGGATGTTGAAAAAATGCGCATGAGCAAAAAAGAAGAAGTAATCGCCAAAGAGTCGCAGCATTATATGCAGGTGTTCACGCGTGAACCGTTGGTGATTGAACGAGGTAGAGGTGCGATCGTTTCGGATATCGACGGCAAAGATTACATCGATTGCGTCGCTGGGATTGCAGTCAATAATGTAGGCCACTGCCACCCTCGCGTAGTCAATGCCATCAAAGTGCAAGCAGAGAAGCTCATCCACACTTCAAACTTGTACTATACAGAGATCCAAGCACTTTTGGCGGAGCGCATGACAAAACTGACCGGCTTGGAGCGCTGTTACCTGACAAATTCCGGAGCGGAGTCCACTGAATCCGCGATGAAGCTTGCGAGGCGGGTAACCGGTAAGAAGGGGTTCATTTCGACCAAAAACGCATTTCACGGGCGGACTATGGGTTCACTTAGTGTGACGTGGAAAGAGACAATCCGGCAACCATTCGAGCCGTTGATTGATGATGTCACCTTCGTTAATTATGGCGATGCAAACGCTATCGCGGGGGCAGTTACAGCCGATACCGCCGCAGTCATTGTCGAACCGATTCAGGGAGAGGGGGGTGTTAATGTACCACCTGATGATTATCTCGTTGCGGTTCGCGAACTCTGTACAGAGCGCGATATAGTGTTGATCGCCGATGAAGTACAAACTGGCTTTGCCAGAACGGGAAAGTGGTTTGCCTGCGAGCACGCTAACGTTGTACCAGACATTATGACACTTGCAAAGGCCATGGGCGGCGGCTTTCCAGTCGGCGCGATGATGTCGCGTGAGTCTTGCCAGTTCATGCCAGGCGATCACGGCGGCACGCAAAGCGGCACACCCCTTGCATGTGCTGCAGCTCTAGCAACGATCGACGTAATTGAAAGCGAGGATCTTGTCGAGCAATCACGACTCAAGGGTGAGTTCCTAAAGAAGCTCCTTAGTGATCTCGAATCGCCAGATACGGTCGACATTAGGGGCAAGGGACTTATGGTTGGATACGAATTGTCGCGTCCAGTACGCTCTATTGTTGACTATGGACGAGAAAACGGCGTATTGCTAAATAACATCTCAGAAAACGTTTTAAGGTTCGTGCCCCCTCTGGTGATTACAAAAGAGCAAATTGAAACGGCCATCACGGTAATTGAGCGTGCCATCAACTTACATCCCCGGTAGATCTGCTGATGAAATAGCTAGAGCTTACGGCATTAGTCCTGAGAAGGTGATTAAACTTGGGTCAAACGAAAACGCCCTAGGGCCCAGCCCACGAGCGGTAGAAGCGATTAAGCGACATTTAAACAAAATAAATGTTTATCCATCCCACGGATACGCGGAACTGAAGGACGCCATAGCGCATTATATAGGGTGTTCAGCCGAGCGCATCATAGTAGGCAATGGCTCTGATGATCTACTCAACACCCTAGTTAGAAATCTCTATGTGCTTGGCGACCAGGCGATCATACCCGTACCTACGTATACGTATTATGAGGTCATCGTCGAAGCCGGACGCGGCACGTGCGTTTACGTTAACCGGAACGAAGACTTTTCAGTCAACATTGACAACATTATTGCAGCGCTCAAAGACAACACAAAGCTGATTTTTATTTGTGCTCCGAACAATCCGACTGGAAACGCGATTGAAAAAACTGCTCTAAAGAGCCTTTTAAGATCGACTGAGGCCTTAGTAGTACTTGACGAAGCCTACGCGGAGTTTACGACTGAGAGTCACGCTGATCTTGTGAATAACTTTGACAACTTGGCGGTCTGCAGAACGTTTTCAAAAGCGTTTGGATTAGCAGGGCTGCGTCTCGGCTATGCCGTGCTTGATTGCGACTTAGCGCGCGACTACGACCAACGTATGCTTGCATTTTCGGTGAATCAGCTCGCGGTCGAGGGGGGGGTAGCAGCACTGTCAGATAGTGCTTTTTTGGAGCGTACGGTGTCTATGGTAACACAAGGCCGACAGTACTTAGGCGAGAAGCTCCCTTTCAAGACGTACCCCACCGAAGCTAACTTTGTTTTCGTTGACGTAGCACCTTACACCGCGCAAGAGGTGTCAGAATATCTGCTGAGCCGAGGCATAATCGTTCGAAACTGCGACGCTTTTCGTGGGTGTTCCAACTCGCACATCAGAATCACAGTCGGCCAGCCATGGCAAAATACCACGGTTGTGGAAGCGCTGAATGAATTCGTAAATTCGGTTTGATGCCTTCATTTACCTATGAAAATTGCGCTCACAGGAACCCCTGGCACAGGTAAGACGACCATAAGCAATGTGCTTAAAGATGAATTTGGTCTCAAAGTCGTCGACTTGAATAAAGTGATTAGTGCCTTCCAATATTATATTGGGTGGGACGACAATCGTAACTGTGGCGTGGTCGATCTTGAGGCCCTTAGGGCGCATCCATTCGAAGACGGTCTTGTGATAGAAGGACATATTTCGCATCACCTATCAGTCGAGCGCGTTATTGTTCTTAGGACGAATCCGGCCGTGCTTCGAGGACGTTTGCAGGAAAAGGGTTTTTCAGAGAACAAGATACGCGAAAATATCGAAGCTGAAATCCTTGACGTCATCCTTATTGAAGCTCTTGGGTTGCACGGGAATAACGTATATGAAGTTGACTCGACAGGAGGATTGCGTACAACAGCGCAGCTTGTGTGGGAGATTACGCAAGGGTATACGCTAGAGCGATTCGTGGTTGGTCGATACGATTGGACGAGTTATTTGAATGACTCTTGATATATTTCGGGGACGGGTGGGGCGGATCTTGAATCCGCTCGCGTGGACGCTTTATCGGCACGGCGTAAGTGCAAATCAGCTCAGCTTGCTGTCCCTCATTTCGGCAATAGTTGCCGGAGCGGCGTTTTGTGTGAACGTGCTCCCAGTAGCGATTGTGACAATTGCGTTCAATGCCCTCTTTGACGCTCTTGACGGGTGCTTGGCGCGGAGTTCAAAAAGCGAGTCGAAGCAAGGCGATTTGATTGACCACGTTTGCGACCGGTACTCTGACATCTTCATTTTCGGCGGGATCACGATAGGTGGATACGTTGCGTGGCAGATTGGGCTCTTAGCGATTGTCGGCGTCCTAATGACAAGTTACCTTGGAACTCAGGCACAAGCGCTTGGGGTCGGTCGGGACTATCGCGGCCTTCTCGGCAGAGCTGACAGACTCGTACTAGTTTTTTTCGTGACGCTACTTAGTCTTGGAGTCCCAGAGACGATTATCTGGTTTCCATTGTTAGGTTGGATGATGGTGTTTGTGGCTATCGTTAGCAATATCACCGCGTTACAGCGATTTTATCTCGCGTATCATGAAATTTAAAGGTACTATCGAGCAGCGAGTGTTTGTTGCGCGTTAGTATCTTTGCTTCCCGTCAGACCCATTGCGTTCACTAGAGATTTACTACTTTGCGCTCGCAAATCGATAAATAATTCGGCGCACGAGAACTAATGGACTACGCGAACATAGCTTCCAGCTGGTCTAATTGTGCCTTAGGCGTGCCCATAACTTTGCGGACGGCATCGTCGAAATCTGCGATCGTTACAGATTCGCGTTCAGCGCGGATGGCAAACATCCCGGCTTCCATCGCAATAGCTTTAATATCGGCGCCGCTAGCTCCATCAGTGAGCTTTGCAATCTTCTCAGCATCTATTTCTTGGACTAAGTTCATCCCTGCCGTGTGGATCTTGATAATTTTAACACGAGCTTCGTAGGTCGGGAGTGGGATATCTATAAGGCGATCAAAGCGTCCAGGCCTAAGCAAAGCAGGATCAAGTATGTCGCTCCTATTAGTAGCCCCGATGATCTTGACTTCGCCCCGGTTTTCAAATCCATCCATTTCGGCAAGGAGCTGCATAAGGGTCCGCTGCACTTCACGGTCTCCCGAAGTTGCGCTATCTAAACGCTTCGCTCCAATTGCGTCGAGTTCATCGATGAAAATAATACTGGGTGCCTTTTCCCTGGCCATTTCAAATAACTCGCGAACGAGGCGAGCCCCCTCACCTATATACTTCTGAACGAGCTCACTACCTACGATTCGAATGAAAACAGACTCTGTGTGCTTAGCAACTGCCTTTGCAAGAAGGGTTTTGCCAGTTCCCGGAGGTCCATAGAGAAGTACACCTTTGGGCGGGTCAATGCCTACTTGCTTAAATAACTCAGGTTTCAACAGAGGGAGTTCTACAGTCTCACGTAGTTCTTGGATCTGACTGTCAAGGCCGCCGATATCATCATAGCTTACTGTTGGCGTCTCAATGATTTCCATTCCATATACGGTCGGATCCTTTGATGGTGGCAAAGCGCCGACGATTGCAAGGGATTGCTGGTTTAGCGCCACTCTGGCACCGGCGATGAGCTCTTGTTCAATAAATTGTGAAGCATTAACCACGAACTTTGGACCGGTTGAGCTTTTAATAACGACTCGATTGTCGTCAAGAACGTCCAATACAGTCCCAACAAGCAATGGCGGACCTTTAAGTCGCTCAAGCTCACTTCTAAGTTTTCTTACTTCGCGTTCGTAGCGCACCTTCTGATTCTCAGCGGATCGCTTTTCATTTTCGACTTTTCGATTAGAATCGCGGAGCTTGAGATTGCGCTCTTCCAGTTGACGAACGCGATCTAGGAGATATTCAGAAAAGTCGTTGCCTTTCTTGTCGCTTTCGTCAAAAGAGTCTTCCAATCTCGTCTCCACCGCATGATATTTAATATTGCATGCTATATATCCTTTGTTCGGAGAAAACCATGCACTGCGAATTATGCGGGAAAGAAATCCTTGGGAAGCCTAAACGCGTTGTCGTCGAGGGAGCTGAGCTTGAAACATGTGCTGAGTGCGGAAGTTTTGGTACAGAAATTCGTCGCCCTCAAACGTTTAGCGGCCCCACGAGCAGAGTTGCGCCTCACTCCCGCACGAGGTACAGAGATATCTATCAGCAAATGGAGGGTGAACTCGATCCAGACTTCAATGACATCGTAAAAAACGCTCGAAAAAAAGCCGGGATAACGCAGGAGCAACTCGCAGCGCAGATAATGGAAAAGGCGCTTGTGATAAAGAAGATTGAGCGAAAAGAGCTAACACCAGACGATAAACTCCGAAAAAAACTCGAAAAGGCGCTAAACGTAAGTCTTGTCATCGAAATCGGGCGAGAAAAAGCACAGAGGGGTAAATCGTCCGGAAACTTGACACTCGGAGACGTAGCCGTCGTTAGGCGACGACACTGATTGTATACCGATATCCTAGGGTCTCCTGTGACACTTAATCGGATTACGACAAGCACAAAGGTTGCTGCCAACGCCATCAAGGCCGGCAAGATCGTTGCTTATCCAACCGAGACTGTCTACGGATTAGGGGCGCTAGCGCTTGAAAAGTCGACCGTCGAGAAAGTAATCGCCCTGAAACAAATGACTTTGATGAAGCCGATTTCGCTCGCTGTTTCCAATTTTAGTATGTTAGAAACCGTCGCTTTCGAAGAAGACGTTGACCTTCTCCATCAATTACTGCCGGGGCCGATTACCGTTCTTTTGCGAAAAAAGGATATCGTTCCAGACATGCTTACAGCAGGTGCCCACCTCGTTGGCATCCGATTTCCTTCACATAAGGTAGCCCGGGCCCTTATAGACTCTGTCGGGGCTCCTATCACCTCGACAAGCGCGAACGTCACAAGCGCACAACCTGCTACGTCTGCAAGAGATGTTAATATCAGCGTTAGTTGCGTAATTGATGGGGGCAAAGCGCTCCTAGGTCCCTCCACGGTCGTTGATCTAGTCAATCGCGTAGTCGTGCGCCGAGGGGCGGGGTACGACTTTTTACTTAAGAAGGCCAACATCCTTTGTTAGGTCTAAATGTTCGATCTTCAAGCTGTCCGATAGTCTTGCCTTTTGACTTTTCGACTGCACAAATGGGTTACCCTTGTTTAACTTCCAAGGCTTAGTATTATCCACAAATGGTTCAGTGAAGGCGAGGAAGCTTAATAACAACTAAGTGATAACCCGATTGCATGATGATGCCAAACGAGACCGTTCGCATTCGAGATTTTGTTATTACTAAAAAGAATTGGATTTTCGCGGTTGTTTCTTACGACAACGACGCTTTTATCCAAGGTTTCTTACGCTATGTGCCAGACAAAAATGGCAGTAGAGTACGTCAAGATGGCAAGCGGTTTCGCAAAGTCGACTTCGATGAGGCACGACAATTGATGCAAAAATCCTATGCATATGTGGATGGGATGTGTGCCATTCCTTATGAGGACGTTGTTGAGTTAAAGCATCCACAACAAGGTATAAAAGACTGCGATGATTCTGTTTCGAAAATCGTGGAGTTACTTGAAGGGTATGGCATACATAGACGCTACATGGGAGTAACGGGTTCTAGACTCATTGGGCTTGCTGCAGCGTCATCTGATATTGATTTCGTCATTTATGGCAAGCCTAGTTTTGAACGTGCGCGAGATGCTTTGCGCGATGCCGTAAAATGCGGATTGTTACCTATGATTGACAATCGTACGTGGCAGCAGATATACCAGAAACGTGCCCCCACTCTTACGTTCGAAGAGTTTGTATTGCACGAGCAGAGGAAATGGAATCGCGGTTTGATCGACAAGACATACTTCGATCTGTTGTTTGTGCGTGGGCTTAACGAGATAAAAACTGAACCGCAAGGTGTTGACGACGGGTTTGCAACCATCCGCGCCACTGTGACCAACGCTTGGTATGCATTCGACAGTCCTGCTATTTACGAAATCGATCATGAAACAGTAAAGAAGGTGCTTTCATATACACACACTTACGCGGGGCAAGCTAATGAGGGGGAGGTCATTGAAGCGCGTGGAGTCTGCAATGACTCGGGAGTAACACGTTTAATCGTAGGCACCACGCGCGAAGCTCGAGGCGAATGGATAAAAAGCTGTTCGCTGCTGCGCACGCAAAAACATAGTGCAGGATGAGCCGAGTGGACTGCTAGGAAACCCCTAGGTGAACTAATTGCAGTTAAAGCTTCAATATGACAAAGGCACGCTCCTCATTCAGGGGGACGTACGTGTTCCGAACTCCAATTGGGATGCGCGTTCAGGTGCATACAGAGCGTTAGCATTGCATTATGTAGATATCATAGAGTACCTCGAGAATAGCCACATTAATTTCGTTGATGAAGCGCTTAAGCTGCTTCCTGTGCCGCACCTACAGCCACGCACCACTCTTCGCGACTATCAAAGAGATGCGCTGGACTCGTGGATACAAGCGGGCAAACGAGGGACAATTGTCCTTCCGACTGGCGCTGGAAAAACCATTGTCGCTGTCGGTGCAATTGGCAGGCTGCAAGTACCTACATTAGTCATTGTACCTACACTCGATCTGCTAGAGCAGTGGCGGGGTACGCTAGCAGGTGAGTTTGGCATCGAGATAGGGGCCTTTGGCGGTGGTGATAACTTGCTTAAACCGCTCACTGTTTCGACCTATGATTCAGCGTATTTGCGCGCAGTCGAGCTTGGAAATCGATTTGGATTAGTCGTCTTTGATGAGGTCCATCACCTCCCTGCTACGGGGTACCGTCATATCGCTGAAATGTTTCTCTCGCGTGCGAGACTTGGACTTACTGCAACATATGAACGTGAAGACGGACTTCACAGCGAACTCAAGCGCCTCATTGGGGGCAAAGTCTATGAGCTAACCGTACAGGACCTTGCAGAAGAACATCTTTCTGGTTATGACGTTGCACACCGCTTCGTCGACTTGGAGCCTGACGAAGCAAAGGAGTATTCGCGGTGTCATTCCATATTCACCGATTACCTTGCGCACCGTAACGTTACGCTTCGAACGCAGCACGATTTTGCTCAATTTATAAGGCGTAGCTCGTGGGATCCGGAGGGTCGAAAAGCGCTCCTAGCTCGGAATCGAGCTTTAGACATCGCTTTAAACTCACGAGCAAAAATGGAGGCGCTTAAAGAACTTCTTGTTGAGCATCCATCTGAGCAGACTATTATTTTCACTCAGCATAATAAGCTCGTTTATCGCATCGCTCGGACGTTTTTGATCCCAGCGATAACGCACACCACCTTCAAAGATGAGCGCAGGGAGATACTCAACCGGTTTCGCGATGGAGAGTACCGAATGATAGTCACCTCCAAAGTGCTCGATGAGGGCGTCGACGTTCCCGAGGCCTCGCAAGCAATCATTTTGAGTGGGACCGGCAGCTCCCGAGAATTCATTCAGCGGCTCGGGCGCGTATTGCGTAAGCGAGAGGGAAAGCGCGCAAGGCTCACCGAAATCGTCACGCGGGATACAACCGAGGCAAGGATGAGTCACCGTCGGAAGCGAAAATGGGGGGGCGCAGAGAATGCTCCCTAGCAACCTCCTCATTACGCGAACTCGCTCTGGGAAGATCAAACCGGTTTACGTCCTGATTGAAGGGCGTTACATAGAACTAGCTACGCGTTTGATCGAAACGTATGAAGCACACTTACACAAGCGCAAGGGCGAGCTAGCAGGCCGTTGTCAGCAGTTTGAGGGAAGCGGCTTTGACTATCGCTTGGTTAGGGGCTTAGTCGCATTGCTCGATCGCTCGGCAACATTTAAGCCGCATAGTTTTGTCGATCCCAAACAAGCCCGCCGTGAAGTCTTCCAAGAAGCAAATCGGTATTCGCTTGTCGGGACGGAAGCGCTGAGACAAGAGGTTATTGCTCAGGTCGCATCACGACTACACCTCTCATCATCTCAACTCGAGGCGTCGCTTTGGAGCGATTTCGAAGAAGAGCTGGTGCTAGAAAGCTTTGTCGCCCCCCTGCCGCGTGACTTGATTCAGCAGTATAACTTGAGTTTGACACAAACGTTATTGTTCAAGGCTGCCTCTTTTGAATTTATAGTCGGGAGTAACTACCAACGTATTTTCAGTCGGCTCAAGCGTTTGGGCCTCATGTACACGGTGGAACAACAAAATGCGGCTTATAATGTCGTCGTTGACGGTCCTATATCGCTTTTTAAGCTGACCGAACGATATGGCACTTCGCTTGCTAAACTGCTCCCTACGGTGGTTGAAGCTGATAACTGGCGCTTCAAAGCACAAATCGTCGGCGGGGAACGGCAAGCACCTAAGTTGCTCGAACTTGAACTTAGTGCGAAGACGGCAAGGGATCTTCTTCCGGTGCAACGTCCCCAAAAAACAGAAGAGCAATATGACAGTTCAGTTGAAGCGGCGTTCGCGCGCTCTTTTAAGGCTTTGAAGTTAGGTTGGACCCTCAAAAGAGAGCCGGAACTGTTGATAGCCGGCCGCTATGTGTTTATCCCAGATTTTAGCTTTGAAAAGAACAATCTGAAAGCGTATCTTGAGATCGTCGGTTTTTGGACCGACGAGTATCTCAAAAAGAAAGTTTCAAAGTTGCGGGAGGTCGTCGTCGATAACTTGCTTATCGCTGTCGATCGGAGTCTCAATTGTTCCCAGTTAGAGAATGTCAAAGGCTTCGTCATCTTCTATGATAAAAAGGTGCCGGTGAAGCCGATCGTCGACTTCTTGAAGCATTTAGAGGAAACCGCCATCGTAAAGGAAGTTAAAACCATTGACGGTTCTAACCTCAATCTTGAAGGGGACGTAATCGACGTGCCTCGATTGGCCGACGAACAAGCAGTTTCAGCGGGGGCTTTAAAACGATGGTTACAGACAAATCCGGCAGCGCATTACCGTCTTATTGGCATGCAGCTGATAAGTGATGGAAAACTCAAAGAAATCACAAAAAAACTCCAAGCGGTTAATGGATGCGTACTTTCCACCGCTCTAAAGACCATTGAAGAAGAAGGAGTTTTATCACCTGAGACAACATTGGAATCGTTAGGCTTCGTCGTTGAATGGCGCGGCCTAGATCCGGAAAACGCTACGATTAGTAAAAAATCAAGCGCGTTGCGGTAGAATTACAAGTTTTGCGAAACCGTGTCACGTTTCGCGCTCAACACGACACTTTGTGTCAAGACATCTTATTTTGGTTTTTAACTGGAGCTTAGGAAGCCCGCATTTGCAGCGCCCAATGATCTTTGCGTTCATCGGCAGAAGGAATGCCGTTTTGCACCCGTCGTAGTATTTAGTGCATCCAACGATGATTCCCTTCCGGCGAACTATAGTCAGCGGACTGTGACAACGTGGGCAGACGAAGTCGCTGGTGGCAAAGTGTCGGGCGATCACGTCTTCAATACGTTCGCATTGACGGTCAATACATACATCCTCGCCTAAAAGCTGAAGTTTAAGTTTTGGCAATCCGCAGTTGCATGTAGAGTCAGCGAGATCAGCCCCACTAGGCAACTTGTAGAACGCCCCGCATTCGCACGTGATTACGTTCCCAGCGCGTTTTAACAAACCCCCGCACTTCTTACAACGCCCTACGGAACTTGTACGCTCCTCTAAAATCGACTCGTCAGACGACTTCGCCCCATTGCTTTGCGTCGACTCACGAGCAAGTTCGTGCAGCAAATTCTGTGGCAAGCGCTCAGCCGCCTCTTCTTGGGATGCTGGAGACGGTGCTACTAGCTCGGATTCTTTTAGCTGCGGTTTATCTCTGTCGTTCGCAAGCGGCCCTACACGCGTGCGTTCAGCAGTCTTCTGAAGGTTGTCTGGCAACTCGGTGACAACGATTGTCTTCTCTCGGGTCACGGGAGGTTCAATACAATTAAGAAAGTCAACTCTTGTTCGATAGCAGACTTGCACGTTTCCTGAACCAAATACGCCGATTGGAATAGACTTGGAGTAACCCTTCGCAAGATAAAAACTGTCGCGAAACATTTTTAGGCCATTAGCGAACACGGTCACAGTCAAACGTGCGCCTCCCTGAGCGTTTGATATGGTTGCGTAACACATAGCACTTTGTCCGAATGGGACAGAGTCGGGCAACTGCATATCTACAGTGATCTTCGGCAACCGATCTATTGACCGAGCAATTCGTGTTCCAGAAACGAGTCGAGACAGTATGGCAGGGGTTAGGTCAAACGGCGACCGAACTCCTTGGCTGTGTTGTTGAGTCGCTTGTTTTATACCTACCCCATCTAGCTGAAGCAACGAGCACAGCTCTTCTGGCGCTCCATATTCGAGCCGTAGCGCGAGGATTCTGGCTCGCAAGACGGTCTCCGGTGTATTGAAACGCTCGATAAATGCTTCAAGTGCGGACAAAAGTCGGAGCGCGTTTTGTCGAATGAGCCACGCATCGCTTTTTAATGCTTCGGCAATTTCTCCACGTCCAATGTAAGTATCCAAAATAGCACGCACCTTTGACTTGTGCCCTTGATAACTTGATTGTGTACGCTTTATCGCAGAGACCTCGTTTCGCCTCACGACGACGTCGGCAAATTCCTCAGCTGAGGCGACAGCGTCAAGTAGTTCCTCATCAGTCGGTGCCTCTTTTAATTGCGCAAATCCTCGAGCTGTGTTGAGACGGAGGTAGTATTTTGAGGCAAGTTTGCCGAGATCGGTTGGAAGCAGGAGACCTTCCGCCTCGACGGCAAATCCTTGGTTAATGAGAGTGTTTACGTGATCATCCAAAAGGACACTCGACTGCGGATTTTGCACATAATAAAACGTTTCGCTAAGCCATTTTTTGGCTTCCGCGCGGCTATTGATCGTGCCCATACTGATTTCTGCGTTCAGGTGCTCACTTAATGTCTTGTTTAGCTGTGAGCGTATTGGTGGGCCCTCTCGTAGCATCTCGATGAAGTCTTCCGCACGGTCGCGCGGTGCGATAATCCACCCGAACCCTCGTTCGTCGTACTGGGGCCTACCAGCTCGTCCGATCATTTGAAGGATATCGAGGGGGCTCATATCTTCGTCAATAACCTCGTTTGCTATGTCTCGAATTACGACGATTCGTGCAGGGAGGTTGACTCCCCAGGCAAGCGTTGAGGTGGAGACTAATATTTTGATGTGTCCTGCTTTAAAAGCCGCCTCAACTATGTCTCTATCTTGCTTGACAAGACCGGCGTGGTGAAAACCGATGCCGTTGCGCACCGCTTCGCTCAGGGATTTATTCTTTATTCGTGCGGCTATTTGTTCCGATTCGTGAGACGTAAGTTTCGCGCTTTTTTTCTCGAAGATTTCGACAAGTTTCGACGCTGCTTGTACCGTGTCAGATCGAGTTGCGACAAAAATAAGTGCCTGGCCGTCAAGAATGTGGGGCTCTATCAACTGTACAGCCTTGTATAACCGGATGTACTTATCAACGAACTTGTTTTTACCAGGGTTGTACCGAAAGACGTCGGCTTTAAGCGGAACTGGACGGAAAGAATCGTCAAAGGTAAAGGTGTGGTCGTCGGAAGCGCCTATCCACTGGGCGACCTCGCCAACGTTAGGCATCGTTGCACTTAGCGCAACAATGCGAACTTTATCATGTCGGATTCGTTTCATTCGCGTGACCAACGCTTCAAGCACGCCTCCGCGTTCGTCTGAATCCAGAAGGTGTACCTCATCGATGATGATCACAGAGACGTCATTGACGAACTTATGAGTCGTGCTGTGCTTTCTGCTTGAAGAATCCCATTTTTCCGGGGTCGATATGATAATCTGAGCGCTTCGTGCTTTTGTAGGGTCTAGCTCTCGTTCGCCAGAAACGACGTAGACTTCGAACCCCATTGGTGTAAACAGGGTTTTCCACTCAATTTCTTTCTCGTTTGTGAGTGCACGCAGAGGGGCCAGGTAGAGGATTTTCCCTCTTTTTGGCTTTGAGAGCTCGCGAACCATTGCAAGCTCTGCAAGAACGGTTTTTCCAGATGCAGTAGGCGCAGCCACGACGACGTTTTCATCCGAGGTAAGAAGACGGGGCAAAACGCGCGATTGCATTTCATTAAAAAACGAAAAGGGGAAGAGGGAAACAAACTGTCCGCTAATTGAATCTGCAACTGACAGCATCCTCTGGGCCTACCTCGTAACAACAGGATTCTCGCCAGACTGCTATTTTAAGCTATGTATTAGGGGGAAAAAGTAATATCGCGTCACCAGCATTTTGAAATGACAGGAAAAGTGTGTGACGATGGCGATTGAAATAAAAGGCGACAGTGTGACGCTCTCGAAAGAATGCTTCGAGGAGCAGGATTTCAGCTACTATGGCCGATTGAAAGGCGACGTTCTTGAACTATCACTTGTCGAGGCTGCTTTTCTCATTGAACGCGAGCGGCTCGACTTAGGAATCACACTCAAAGAGTTCTTCAAGGTAGCTTCCACCATTCAACCCTATTTGGATCTTAAGTACGTCGTCTACAAAGACCTGCGTGAACGTGGCTACTATGTGAAGCCCAGTGTAACCGACTTCCGATTGTATCCACGTGGCGGGAGGCCGGGCGAGGGCCCCGCGTCAGCTTACGTCTACGTGCTCTCTGAGCGCATCTCTCTTCCTTTTATGGAACTCGTGGAAAAGGTGAAACTCGCGCAAAACGTGCGGAAAAAGATGCTCCTAGCGGTTGTTGACGGGGAAAGCGATCTGACCTTTTACACAGCTAAAACTGCAAATATGCAGGGTAAGATGCCCCCACTCGGGCTTGATCTTTCTGAAGCGGATGCCACCCTGCTCGACGATCGAGTTGTGATTTGGGACGAACACGACGCCGTGCAGCTTTACCGAGCGGGTTTTTATGGAAAGCTCGTAGACGGGAAAATGTTGCAGCTCTCTCTTCTTGAGTGCGCATACCTCATGCAGCTCGGATTGCCGGTTGAGGATGGGGCTACAAACAGGCGCTTCACCACTTTGCAATTCATCCGCAGAGCCGAAGCTATTGAACCTGAATTCGCGATGAAACTAGACGTGTATAAAGATCTTAAGGATCGTGGTTTTGTCGTTAAGACTGGTTTTAAGTTTGGAAGCCATTTTAGGGCATATGAGCAAATCGAAGACGTCGATCGGATACCGCACTCAAAGTACCTCGTACACGCCCTGCCAAAAGATTTCATCGTAATGCTACCTGAAATGTCACGGGCGATTCGTCTTGCACACGGCGTTCGCAAGCGGATGATTTTTGCTTATAAAGGAAAAGAGGCCCTCGAATACCTTGATATTGGGCGGGCAAAACCATGATAAGTCTATTTGGCACCCGGTTTCGAAATGGGGCTTATAATAACGCGCTAGTGCAAAAAATTCCGTGTGATATACGGTGTCTTTATAACCGCTAATGACTATCAATAGCAGAAATAAGTAGAGGGAAGGGGCCAGAACAGGATGCCAAGCGACGAGTTTATCGTAACTCCGTGGGAAGTCGAAGGTCACGTTGACTACAACAAGCTGATAGCCCTTTTTGGAACGCAGCCCATTGACGAGGCTATTTTAGCGCGATTTAAGAAACTCACCGGTTCAATCCCGATGATGTTGCGACGGCAAGTTTTCTTCTCACATCGAGACCTCAATTGGATACTGGATCAGTACGAAGCAGGTGAGAAGTTCGCGCTCTACACTGGAAGAGGGCCTTCGGGGCAGACACATCTTGGTCATCTGATGCCGTGGATGTTCACGAAGTACTTGCAAGACGCATTTGGGGCTGAATTATACTTCCAGATGACTGACGATGAGAAATTCCTTCAGAAGGACGAGCTGAGTGCATACGCGACGCGCGGTTTTTCATATGACAACTGTCTCGATCTGATCGCGCTCGGCTTTGATCCGAAAAAGACGCGAATATTTCTCGACACTGAGTATGTAAGAACCCTATATCCAATAGCACTGGAAGTAGCGAAGCGCGTGACGTTCTCGGCAGCTCGAGCGGTTTTTGGATTCGAAACAAGCACTAACATTGGAATGGTTTTCTTTACGAGCATGCAATCGGCGCCAGCATTCTTGCCGACGATTTTGGCGGGGCATAACGTTCCTGTACTGATTCCATGCGCTATCGACCAGGACCCACACTTTCGCATTACCCGCGACGTTGCGCAAAAAATGGGTTACTATAAGCCAGCGCTCGTATTTAGCCGCTTCTTCCCAAGCCTTTTAGGCCTTGACAAAATGTCCGCTTCGCTTCCGGAAACGAGCATTTTTACGACAGACACTCCCGAAGAGGCGAAGAAAAAGATAGCTAATGCATTTACCGGCGGGAGAACCACAGTGAAAGAACAGCAAGAACTTGGTGGTGTGCCTGACATTTGTGCAGTATATCAGTACTCGTTTTACCTGTTTGAAAAGGACGATCGAAGGGCGCTTGAGCTGCGTCAGGAGTGTTTGCAGGGGGCACGTGCTTGTGGGGAGTGCAAAAAGGAGCTGGCTGCTAAGGTTGTGCAGTTCCTAAAAAGCCATCAGATTGCGCGCGAGCGAGCACGAGATCATATAGAAGACTTCATTATTCGAGACTGTAGCGACTAAAAAACGAGCGAGTAAAACGGTAGCTCAGCTTGCTAATATAAAGCCAGCGCAGCGATTTATCTCAGCTTCTGAAGTCTGGATGCTACTAAATAGTATTATAAGCGATAACACAAATTGACTTATCAAAACTGGGAGGCAAACAATGGAAAACCAAGAGGAAGGCAAGTTTAAACGTTTGAGAACGTTCAACGTCATTGCGGGCTTGTTCCTTTTAATTCAAGCCATTGCTATAATCTTTTTAAGCAATTCCTTTAAGCTGCCAATAAATACGTACTTTGTGCAGCTCAACGCAACCACAAAGCTTCTTTTGCCTGTCGAGAATACGATCTACCAACTTCGGGTGGGTTTACTCGTTGCATTGTTCCTGCTGATTTCGACGCTGGACCATCTCCTTGTGGCATTGCCAGGCGTAAACCGCTGGTACGTCGAAAACCTCAAGAAACACGTCAACTACGCCCGGTGGTACGACTATGCACTGAGTTCATCCGTCATGATCGTAGCAATTGCCATGCTCAGCGGCGTCTCTGACATAGCTGCGCTCATCCCACTATTCGCCATCAACGCGACGATGAACCTTTTCGGGCTGATGATGGAGCTGCACAACCAGAAAACCGAAAAAACGAACTGGACGGCGTTTGTATTCGGATCATTTGCCGGCCTGGTTCCGTGGATAGTGATATTCATGTACTTCATAGGGGCGACGCAAGGGTCGACCGTTCCCACATTCATCTACTACATCCTCGGGTCCTTGACGTTCTTCTTCCTGCTATTCCCCCTCAACATGTTCCTGCAGTACAAGAAGGTGAGCAAGTGGAAAGATTACCTTTACGGAGAGTATGGGTATATCGTCCTCAGCATCGTCGCAAAAACAGCACTGGCGTGGCAGGTCTTTGCCGGAACTCTAAGATAGCCACACTCTGACAACTCTGGTGACAGAAATGGACATTTTGAAGATCCCCCATATGGAAAAAGAAGAGTATGACAGGCTAATAAAGGAGAACTACGTGAGTAGGATTGCCTTCAAGGGCGATTCGCATCCTTACGTAGCACCTTTTTTGTACGTTTTCGACGGGCACAACCTCTTTTTTTTGTCGACAAAATACGGAAAAAAGATCCAATACTTCAATGAGAATTCAAACGTTGCAGTTGAGATAGAACGGATAAGTCCGGACTTGTCGTCGTTCACATTTGTGACCTTGTTGGGGCGATTAGATGAAGTCACAGACATTGCCGAAGGTCGACGTGTGCGACAGCAGTTCGTTACCATGATAAAGACGCGAGGACTCTCAAGCAACGTATTCGCTGCGCTCGGCCATTCGCCGACCGAGCCTTTGGAATCCATCGTGAACGAGAATCGGAGCCTCGTATGGAAACTTGACAGGGTGAGGGAAATAGTCGCCCTAAAGAACGAATAACCCCCTTTCATACATCAGCAAACCTATTTTCAAAAGAGTACGTATAAGCTGCAAGCAGAGGCTAAATTGAACTAGGCCCAACATGTACGCTGAGCTCTGCGTTCACACAGAGCTGCTGCTAATGATCGCATAAAGGAAGCAGTTCCCGATGGGATGCATCTGCCCGAATGGAAAGACATTTTGCCCCTTCTCGTGACAAGTAATGGAAAGACAGATAGGATAGTGTAGATCTCTCATAGGATATTAGCCGTGAAAACTGATTTTAAAGAAATTGATAAAGGGGCCGGTTATATCGGCTATCAGGAAGCCTTCGATATCATTGGTACTAATGTCCGGCCGTTGGGGGAGGAAGTGCTTTTCCTCGACCTGTGCAGGGCGGGTTGTTGCCGCTGACCTTGTGGCGCAGGTGAGCTATCCTTCCATTGATGTGTCGCTCAAAGACGGCTTTGCCGTTAAGTCCACGGATGTCGTTTTCGCCAAAAGGAGCAGCCCGGTCTGCCTGAAGGTGGCCGGATCAGCATTCGCCGGTGTCAAATACGAGGGGCACGTCGAAAATGGCAGTGCAGTTAAAATATATTCAGGTGCGTCGATACCGGACGGAGCAGATGCAGTGGTTGCAGGCGAGTTCTGCGAGGAAATGTCGCCTGGCGAAGTCTCCGTTAAAGCTGATGTCGGGACGGGACGGAATATAATGCGTGCCGGTGTTGAGGTGGAAGCTGGAACGACTATTGTAAGCATAGGTGAAAGGCTTTTACCCGGTCACCTGGGGCTGGCAGCAGCGGCAGGCATTAAACAGGTAATGGTTTACCGTCGGCCGCGGGTGGCGATAATCAGTATCGGTGACGAAGTTGCGGCGCCGGGTGAAAAACTGCATGTCGGTCAGCTTTATGCTAGTAATCTGGTCACGATGCAGGCCTGGTTGGTTTCTTTCGGTATTTCCTGTGTTACTTCCATAGTCACTGATAATGAAGCCGCAATCAAACAGGAACTGCAAAAGCATTTGCCTGTCGTTGATGCCATTCTGACCAGTGGAGGCGCTTGGGGGAGCGAACGTGACCTTGTCATCGGAGCATTGAACAAACTGGGCTGGCAACAGCTATTCCATTATGTGCG
>CABEAE010000081.1_pt1 | contig 27142 bp, 27 predicted proteins | sample 3132301 | NCBI WGS metagenome assembly CABEAE01 (sample SAMEA5534342, study PRJEB31848) | metagenome | biome: tundra; feature: field; material: soil | place: USA | collected 2013-05 | depth 0.45 m
GGCAATTGAGGATTACTTGAAGAAAGAGGGGCGTGGCGAGTGGCTTGACGGGAAGAAGAAGGGCCCAAAGAAAAAGCCTGCAACAAGAAAGAGCGTGAAACGCCAGCAGACCGGCTGACGTTACTTCTAAACAAAGCTTCAATTTAAAGAGATCCTAACCTGCATTTATTCGTGCCAAGACAGCGGTGAAATCCTCATCACCAACACGTGTGAGTGCCAAACCACTTTTTTTGCCAATGCGTGTTGGATACTCAGTAACCCCCCGTTGATGTGACGACTATCCCAGGATAACTCGCCTGTGGCACAAATCCTGGATCGCCTTCATAAAGGACGGTAACAACATACCCTTGGTTAGTGTATTGGGCAATCGCTGCCTCACAATAAGGACAGCCGCGTTCCGCGTAAATCGTTACGCTTTTTGTTGTTGTGCCGGAGACAGGAGTCGGCGTGTACGTTGAAGTCGGCGTGTACGTTGAAGTCGGCGTGTACGTTGAAGTCGGCGTGTACGTTGAAGTCGGCGTGGGAGTAACTGCCTGAACGCTAGAAGTCGCTTTCGATGAAATCGTCTGAGTCGACGAGTTATTAGCAGTCGATTGAGTCGGTGACGCGGTTGGTCCACTGCATCCAGCTGCTATTACGCAAAAAAGCAACACGGCACACACTGCCAACGTTGTAGTTCGTTTTTTTGTCAAACTTACACCTCGACAAAGTAATAAGTCACTTTGGATGCAAAAAGACTCCAATATACATAACTTTTCTGTCTGAAAACCAGTTTTAATGTCGTTTGCCGGTTATTTTCCAAAAAAGAGCGCTTTATGCTTCTTTCTTAATAGAGAAGGTAAACCAAATCATCTATGTGATGCTTTACGACGCTTACGCAAACGTTAACGATCTCAAAGCGTTTTCCAAACCAGAAACCTTTATAATAAGCTGCAAGAGTGAAAAGTACTGGCAAGATTATCGCGTCACAGGGAGTACATTATGAAAGTAATGATAACAGGAGCAAGCGGGTTACTCGGTAGCGCCTTGCTTAGAGTGGCGCTACAAAGCGACGTAATCGCTGTCGCTGCTTATAATAGTCATCCTCTCAACGGTGGCCTGCAGATGGATATCACTAAGCAAGCTCAGGTCAACGCTACTGTAAGTCGCGTCGCCCCGGACTACGTAATACATACTGCTGCCTTCACCGACGTCGATGCGTGCGAAACCGAACCGCAACGCGCTTGGGACATAAACGCACTCGGCACCAAGAACGTTGCCGAAGCTTGCGAGGAGCACGGAGCGAGATTAATCTACGTTTCGACCGATTACGTCTTTGACGGGGAAGAAGGCCCTTATTCAGAAGAGGCGCCGACTCGCCCCATAAACGTCTACGGCGAGTCAAAACTCGCTGGTGAACGATTTACTCTAAATAGCAGTGTCAATGCGATCGCTCGTGTATGCGTGCTGTACGGGCCCAACAAACCAAACTTCGTTACGTGGGTGATCAATTCACTACGCTCACATACACCTATTAACGTCGTAACAGATCAATACAACACGCCCACGTATGTCGGCAACTGTGCGCGTGCCCTGCTGCGCATGTGTGAGCTTGGACTAACGGGCGTTTATCACGTTTCAGGGCGCGAGCAACTCAATCGATACGCCTTTGCCTGTGCTATCGCGGACGTGTTTGCGTTGGATAAAAAGCTTATTAACGAGATATCGACAGACACATTACAACAGCAAGCGCGACGGCCGATGAACTCCTCACTCAGAGTAGAGAAAGCTGAACGCGCCTTAGGGGTGCGCCTTGCAAACGTACACGAAGGACTGACCCTTCTGAGGGACGAATGGCGATGAAAGGATTATTACTTTCCGGAGGCAGCGGCACTCGACTCCGGCCGTTGACCCACAGCGGACCTAAACAACTGATCCCCGTTGCAAACAAGCCCGTGCTCATTTATGCGCTCGAGGATCTCCGAAAGGCAGGCATCACAGAAGTCGGGGTTATTCTTGGACTTAACGGCCGGGAACAGGTCATGGATCGGATCGGTGACGGGTCAGCATACGGCGTAAACGTCTCTTATATCGATCAAGGTGCTCCGCTCGGAATCGCACACGCAGTCGCTTGCGCAGAGGACTTCTTGGCGGACGATCCATTCGTCGTCTACCTCGGCGACAACATCCTGCGTTACGGGATCGCCCCACTGGTAGCAGAGTACAATAAGGGACAGTGCGACGCGGTTATCGCGCTACAGCGCGTGTCCGACCCTGAACGATACGGAGTCGCTGAAGTTGACGAACGCGGACGATTAATTAAACTCGTTGAAAAGCCCAAAAAACCGAAGAGTGATCTTGCCCTCGTTGGGGTGTACCTTTTTACCACCCCTATATTCAACGCAATTCGGCAGATCGAACCGTCAAGGCGAAACGAACTTGAAATCACCGACGCTATACAGAGACTTATCGACACACGCTACTTCGTAAAGCACCACGTCATCCAGGGCTGGTGGAAAGATACTGGTATGCCTGAAGATATTCTCGAGGTCAACAGGCTCCTGCTTGATGACCTCGTGCCCCTCGTCCAGGGCACCGTTGAGGAAGGGGCTATACTAAAGGGCCGTGTTTCTATTGGCAAGGAATCGGTGCTGAAACACGGATGCACCGTATTTGGCCCGACCATCATCGGGGAGAACTGCACCATCGATGCAGGGACGTACATCGGACCGTACACCTCAATTGGCGACAACACGCACGTTTCTGGGGCCCACATAGAAGATTCGATCGTTATCGGAGAGAGCGTTATCACGTGCAGAGAAACAATAGTTGAGAGTTTGATCGGTGATAAAACGCAGATCCGGTCGACCGATCAAAAGCTGCCCAAGGGGCATCGTCTCATTGTCGGCTCGGGCTCATCGATCGATTTGTAACGATCGATCGAATCTAAGGCTAAAGATCACAACGAACTGACCTGATTTTAGCAAAACAGTTATTACATACGCTCGTATTAGCTTATGGTGATTTAAGTGGAGGATAGCAACGCAACGATTAGCGAAGTCCTAGGGAACTTACAGCAGATTTTTAGCGGCGTTGAGTCTTTGGGTAAAGCCGTCGAGTTTGGTGACAAGGTTGCTATACCAATCTATCAGTTTAACTTTGGTACAGGCGGCGGTGGCGGTGGCGGCCGCGAAGGGCGACCGAGTTCGGGCGTAGGGTTTGCACTCGGCGGAACAATCGGTCCCGTAGCAGTCATTATCCTTACAAAGGACGTGCCAGGCCCCCAAGGAGTACAAATACACGAATTTGGGACAAACAAGCTCGGTGAGGCGCTTGCGGAGCTTATGCTCCGTTTATGGGAGATGATTGAGTCGCAAATAGGCAAACGGGAAAAGCTCTCGAGCGAAAAGAAAGAGAAACTGATGAACATCTGAAGGATCAAACGACGGATAGGGCAGCGCATGCAGCAAAAAGAAGAGATAGGAAGCCTTTTAAAGACGTGTGAGTTTGCGAAAGAGAGCGTCGGCGCGTTTTTACGCAGCATCAATGATTATATAGCCGTGGTAGAAGGGCTCCCCGCGGTCGCTAAGCCGCTCGTACGACGAGACTTGGAGGCAAACACAGGTATGAGCGCTGACGAATTGAAAGCGTTTTTAGAACGGCTCGGAACGCGATACAGCTCAATTTATGACGCAGCGCAGCGCATGACTTCCGCGCTTGCCAACGGAGGCGACGATGTGAATGTCGCCGCAGCAACGCTCAGCGAGGTTTCAGCCCCATTCATAGAAGGTGTGGATATTGCCGTAGAACAATTAGAAACAATGGCGATATACATGGAGGGACTTCCCGATAAGATCAATATGGTACCAGAAGCGTTCCTAAAGGCGGATTCCCGTGCTGAATTAATATCTTCCGTGCCTGGACGCGTCGAACGGGCTCGAGCGTTGAAAGAGCTCCTCGAAAAGACGAAAGAGGAGCTGAGTGCGGTAACTGGTAAGCACTGAATTACTAACACCTTAATTGTCGAGCTCGATTAGAGTATAGATTCATATTAGTCGCCGTCGTGGCCTTGAAGGGCACAACGCAGAAACGCTCAAGAGTATAAGCTACGAACAGCGTTTAGAGGCTAATTTTTTAAGGCTTTAATCAGATGGTTCGTCCAATAGCGATCCGGTTGCGATCCTTGAGCTCCTGTTTCTTACCTTCATTCCAGCTTGAAACCGCGCTCATATAGCCAGTCACGCGGGCGATATGTTCAACATTATGCGAACCACAGTTGGCACATTCTTCGTGAAGACCTCCCTCGACGTGTGCGTCATCGAGGCATAGCGTCAGGTCGCGACCTGGCGCGAAGTATCCGATCTGCGTGTTCTTGACGATGTTTAAACAGAGCTCCATGAGCCCTATAGGGTCAGGTTTCGCTTCCCCTAAGAAGATGTGTGTTAAATCTCCGCCATCAAAGCAGTGGTAAAAGACCTGCTCATAGCGGAGTCGATCAAAGAGGTCCACATTGGCGCTCACCGGGATATGCGTACCGTTTGAGTAGTAGATGGGCAGATCGCGGGACTTGTTCTTTATATACTGTTTGATCGCTCCAGAGACATTCCCCTCAACGACACGGCGACATTTATCCGTAAACTCAGGGTTGAGGAGGTCAGCAACGGCGAGGCGTTGTGCACTAGATTCTGCAGGTGTCCGTGCCAAGGCAATCTTGATGCCATGTTCGCTTCCTACTTGTCGGCAGTATGCCTGGAGCTCGGTCATTGCCCGTATCGCAAGTTCCCACGCTGCAGGATCTTCGTGTATAGCCGATCCAGTGTGATACTTAACCGCGTCGTTTACCCCGACCACACCTATAGTGTAAACTAGGCTGTCGAAATCGTAGAGCTGCGGTCCTCGCTCCCCCGTGTTCGGATCACGTGGATGCTGTTGTAGGAACGGGAGCCGATTAGCATTGATAAGCGGTTCCATCCACTTACGCTTTATCAAGAAGAACTCGACGGCTTGATCGACGAGGTTCTTAAGGTTATCAATGAACGCGTCAGTGTCGTGTTCGGCACGGTACGCCGCGCGTGGGACGTTAAGCGTGACGACATGCCACGATCCCATCGAGAAGTGGGCACCGTTTCTAAAGTAGAGCTTGTCATCAAAGTGCGGGTCTTCATCTCTATCGACCTTGAACATGTACGCACAGCACTGATAGCAGGAGACTCCCTTACCCGCGCCCCTGTACTCCGGAACCATGTTATCGAAGTAGGTAGAGCCAAACGCCGCAGAGAGCTTAAATGCGGCTTCGTAGTTGTCTTCAAGGGTAGGTATCTCTGGGTGACCAAAATAAACGTCTTCAGGGCGAGGCACGAGGAATGATGGTTCTATCGCGACTTCGGGTTTCGGGAAATTGAAGGGCTTCCCCCAGTTGTCGCCTTCAGTCATGACCTCCATCATAGCCTTAAAGGCGAGGCGCACCTCGCGTTCAAACTCGCCGTAGGTCCGCAGCGGCGCTTGCTCACCGTCCCAAACCTTCCCATGCAACACGATGGGCTTGTCCTTCCACAACTCAGGAACGCCCGGGGTGAGCTGAAGGCTGCTGAAGACCATCTGTCCGCCACGCGCGATGAATACCTGCGTGAGCTCATAGACCGTCTCTTGCATGAGCTGCTTGATCTGCGTATAATCCAAGTGTTCAAGATGAGGGGCTAAAAAGGTCAAGAAGTTGTAGAAGCCTTGTCCGCCCGCGCAGTTAGTTTGCCCGGCAGCGAGCGCCTTGACCGCATGAAGGATGGCGACTTCGGGGCTCTTTGCGGGGCCGGCAACGGATGCGTGTGCTCCGGTCCCGTCGGGCATCAGGCCATAGTAGAGGAAATAACGCAGGTCGTAGTCGGCACAAAATGGCCGCACGTTTGCGTACTCCATGTCGTGAATGTGAAAGTCTCCCGAGCGGTGGCCGTCACCTATGCTCTGGGGGAGCATGAGCAGCACTTGCTGCTTGCTTAGCTTGTCGTGTTTCTTCTTGGCCGACGTTTCGGGGTTTGCAGTCAGATTAGAGTTCTCATTTACCTCGAACCCCTCACCGTGATCGATGCGGTAGGCATCGTAGAGGGACGTTCCCACTCGTGAGCACGCACGCGCCCATTCGCTGAACCCCTCCTCAAGCAAGACGAGGTTGACAAACTCTCGAATCAGCGGTCCAGTCAGTTCGTGCACGTCCATCCGTTTGATCTTCTTCTCAACGATATCCGCGATGAGTCGCGCCTCAGCACGCTTCATGCCACGTTTCCCATAAAACGTCTGTGCGAGCGCCGTTTCACGAAGGAGCTGCTTAACGATCGCTTCGCTGTTCCAAGGGAGGATAAACCCGTCACTCGTCCGGACGAAGGGCATATCTTCGGCCTGTTCGCCAAAGAGCGTCGTCTGGAGGCTGCGGGGCTGAAGCATCGGGAGCAATGACTTCTTCGGGGAGTTATTTCTCTTTCTTGTAGATATGGCCATTAGCCCACCTTTTTATGATTAATATCACAGGAGCGAAACGCAGTCGATTCGTTTAGTGATAAATGTCAAACTCTCATTTGGACGGATAGGTAAACGAATATATGTCGATGCATGACGGGAAAAATTCCCTTAGGACATTTCTCCTGCAAACGGTGTAACAGTTGTTGCTTATTACGATATTCCATACAACGCGATAGTAAATCAATGTTGGGATTTGCTTCGATTTCATACCCCCTCGCTATCAATTGGTCGTCAATATGTTATTTGAAAGCGAACGACCTACCCTTTTGTTGGCTGCTTTTTCGCCACCGCGGTCTTCTTTGCTCCTGCGAGCTCCTGAAGCGCTTAAGACGTTTTTCCTTTGTTTTCTCGTCCCACGTCAGCCATGCGGCTAAGCCCTGAAAAAAGCGCTGAGCGGCACGCATGCCAAATAGATACCGTTTGTCGTTGGACGTTTATCAACTTGGCAGTACTATCAGAACCGGACAGGGATAGCGCGTTTGTGGCAAAATCAGGACTGACCTCTTTTATGCTCTCAGCGTCAACGTTTAAAATTCTCCAGCTATGCACTTCGCTTGCTAAACGGTCGACGTGAACTGTTGGCAGCGCGTAGTGTTTTAGTCGCCGTCGGTAAGACGAATGGGCCACCCTACATTGAGCGTCCCAAAACGCTTGGACGTGGTCGGGCGCTCGTACGTTCGTCGTCTTATAACGTGCAGCGTTACATGTACATACCTCTACATCGTCATCGAGCCGGTAAGAATTTGGTGCAAATAAAGAACGACCACACTTTACACACCCAAATGCAGCAAGCGTAACGTGCCGTTTTCCATTAACCTGTAACATTTACCCTCCTGTGGTAAACATAAAAGCGAAAATGAATTAAATGAGGTAGACATCACAAAGAATGGAGGTGTGAGGGCTTTGGCGTCTTTCAATCCCTAGCTGAAGCCCTTCGTCTACCCTTCGCTTTCCTATTGCGTGACCTATTAAGTGAACCCAACTTTGACTTGTGGGCCAAAATCGTGGATATTATTATTGGCCGCTCAGATGATAAGCACTTCTCTCAACTAAGGAGGATAATATCGGTACGAACCACGCTTTTTGAGCTTTTTGATTCCCTGATTAGGGCTCATCTGAGCGTGCTGTGTTTAATAACAAAAAAGTACCCTCAGAGGGCTTTTGATAAAAATAATGGGCATGCGCTTGGGTAGGCGCAACACCTTCCATGCTGCTGCGCTAGCACCGCAATAAGCTCAAGATCACGTCAATGTTCAATTCATCGTTGGGGAAAAGATCGTCAAACGTCAAGAACGTGTCTTTGACCTGTAACACCGGTGCCATTGTCGTAAACACGCCCTTCATAAGCAAGGTCGTCCGCGACTGTGGGGAGTCCAAGTCGTGTTCTTCAAAGGAGATGCCGTGCTCTACTAATGATTTTTTCAGGACCGTACAGTTGGGGCAGACGGGGAGCGTGTATAAGCGTACCGCAGGGTTCGTTTCTGATGTCATCGGATTAGTCCTTGGCCGCGCACCATAATAAAGCCTCTCTTAACCTGGCTAGAAGTGCTTTCACGCTGAGGACTTGGTGGAGGTAATCGATAAGTCGAGTGACGGAACGCACGGTCGGACAGGTCCCGGAGGTTTTGGTAAAGACGACGGGGATTCCAAACGACTGGCGGCACAAATGCGGGCGGGAATGACTACGCAAGATGATGTGTGATGCCTGGTTATTGACCAAAAGTTGACCAAAAGTTGACCAAAAGTTGACCAAAAGTTGACCAAAAGTTGACCAAAAGTTGACCAAAAATTTTCAACCTCACACCGCCGATCGTGCATAGTTGCTCAGGGGACTTATCCACGAGCCACGTCGTCACGTCCCGTTCACAGGGGAGCCGAGCATAACGGACGATTTATTATTATAAACTTAATTTTATAATTTTAAGATGATTTTATTATGCATGCGCCTCAGGTGGTCGCCTCAAAGCGACTTATCGCTCGATGTCGCACCCCCTAACCTACGATGCGCGCTTTCGGTGACACTACCCGCGTTATGCGAGCAGCGCCCTTCGCACTTCTTGCGCGTTTTCCGTGCTCGTCAGCACTGCCACAAGGTCGAGAGCAAAGTCGATGGCGGTTCCCGGTCCCTGGCTCGTGATGATCCTGCCGAAGTGCACCACCCGCTCATCAACACGTTGCGCGCCCGCAATTTCGATGCCAGGATAGCACGTCGCCGTCGCCCCTTCCATGATTCCTGCAACGCCGAGCACGTGCGGCGCAGCACAGATCGCACCGACGTATTTGCCGCCGTCGTATGCCTCGCGTATGAGCTTCAATACGCGTTGATCACGTTCGAGGTTGATATAACCGGGGTTCCCCCCCGGAAGGACCACGGCGTCGTACGTCTTGACGTCGTCGATAGAAAGGTCCGTCATCACCTTGATGCCGTGACCGCCTTCTATAGGCGGAGGGGCTATACCCGCAAGGACGACCGATATGCCCGCACGACGAAGGACGTCAACGATGGTGACCGTCTCGATTTCCTCAAACCCGGGGGCAAGAAGGACAACTACATTCATAGGTCTCTCTCAGGCCTTCAGGCTCTTAAGCGTTGTTGACGCATATGACGGCACATGCACGCCTCTTTCACGTCCACATGCTTCGGCCGCTTTCGCCCTTTCAAACAATCATAATTAAAAAAGACAGTTGGCGATCACCCAGTTCGTATGACGGCAACACGATACGTGTCGCACAAAAAGATCGTGCCAGTTCGTCCATCTTTGTGCAGATCCTTCGTTCCTACAACCAATGCTATAAGTAAGGCCACCCACCCTCTGTCGAGGCAATGCGATGTTAGAGCTTATAGTTCAGGAGATTCGAGGGACATGCCCGGTGCATTCAAAGGGGGACCGTATCGTCATTAGCGGGCCCAATATCGTATTAGCGGAAAGCGACGCACTCTGCACCCACGCGCTCTCAACCCTTCTCCACTACACGACCGTCCTCGAACACGCGTGGCGCCCTGTTGAGCTCGGCCTGACGACGCCCGAAGACCCGGGGCCGCCGTATACGAAAGGCGGAACGGTCATCTTTAGGTGCCAGCGAATAACGGGCAAATAAGAGTGCGTCGGGGCACGTATGTCTCGGGCGCCGAACTGATGTTTCACCGTCTGCCACCGTTGAAATGACGTATAAACTGGGGCTTCGTGTTGCTTAATCGACGGATGGACATCATTATTTGACGGCGTTCTTCAATTTTTCGGCAGATTTCGGGCTCGCGACTGCGTGGCAGCATTAGAAAGGAAAACGTTTAATTGTTCTATGCACACTTACTCCTACCTCGTGTGTGGGGGGAAGCAGTACACATGACGTCGCGAAAGTTACTAGCAGTGCTCGCCGCGGCTATCGTAGCCACCGTTCTCACCAGCGGCTGTCTGTCTTCACTTACGTCACGCTCCTCACCTACAGCCACGCCGCAGAATCTTTCCGTATCGTACGATGCTTCCTTCGTGCTGAGCGGCTGGCATGCTATTAGTAAATTCACTCAAGTTACCCCCAAAACTTATGTGGGCACTTATGCAGACGAAAAAGGGCAAAGTTGGAATTTCACGGTCCAACTTTTTTCAGCAGAAAACACTTCATACGGCAGGTATTTCGAACTCATGAAAAAGAAGAGTGACGAGGGGTACGTCAAAACGAACGAATCGAAGATAGCGCTCGGAACCGGTCAAACTGTCTTTGGGAGAATTGATGAGAGATGGTACGGCTACAAAGCAAGCGATTCAGAAAACCCCGCATTATATGCGTTGCTCTTTGGATATGATGAAAACGCTGCAAGCTGGGTGGTAGCAACGGTTGCAAGCGGAGCGATCATCACAACAAAGACGACTACTGCGTTATCTTGACTGTTCGTGTAAATATTAAAAAAACGCCGACTTAATACGGGGGAGAAAATAATAGGAGTGAGTGCAGCGCTTTCACCTCAGTGCAGACCTCGTGCGATTAACGCAGCACGTTCAGACCCGTATCGGCGTGATACGTTCCTCAACTAGTAAGCGTAACCGGATTCTTGCCACCCATACGTGTCGTTACGACTCATCCACGTCCGGATCTTCGCGACTATAAGATAAACGTGGTTCCGCGCCCGCTCCGGGATTGTAACGTCATACATCCTATCCTGGAGGTATAGAAATGCCTCACCGCTGTGAGAGCACCTCTGCATAAGCTTTTCAGCAGCGTTTTCCGCTCGCTTGCCCGACAGGTCGCCGAGTTCAAAGAGCAACGCGTCCATTTCTGCTAAGTCGTTAAGCATCACAACAAGGTTAAAACCGCTTAAAATAACGGTTTGGTAAGCGCAGCGCGAAAGTAATTGCTCACAAGGGACTTTCACCCGCTTCACCACACAACTTCCTTGAAATGTGTTTTGTTAAGAAAGCTTCGGACAACTCATTGAATCAAGCACGCTTCTCAAACGCTACGCCTGTTACAGAGTTTCAGTGCGTAGCCCCCTATGATTATGATGACTCGAAGCCACCAAAATATCGCTTGACAAACTGGTCTGCTTCTTCGTCTTGCGGTTCAAAAAGAATTCCTTTATCCCCAGGAAACGGCACGCGGTGATCATGTTCCCAAGACAGGATTGCCGGTGGAATGCCGTCTGGATATGCGTCACACGTCGCTCCGGGAAAGACGACGTCGCGAAAGTGCTTGCATAACGAGCAAATTGGAGTTGCGAGTAAGGTCATGGATGATCGCTCATCTTAACGTCGACCAGCGGCTAAAAACTTTGGATGCCCTTGCATACGTTGAGAGCGAAAGACCGTGAAGCGTAATCTTCTGCTGCTAAGCGAGCTTTCCGTCACTCATACATACAAGTTGCGCCTAGAGCACTGCTGAAGGTCGCGTCTAATCTTTAGAGGATTTTTTATATAGCTAGGATGGTTATAAGGCAGCAGGTGTTAACGTGACTAATTTGTGGAAATCGCTTCCTACCGGCCCCAACCCGCCCGACGTTGTGTATGCGCTTATCGAGGTGCCAAAGGGGTCGCAGAACAAGTACGAATATGAGAAAGAGATTGGTATCTTTGCAGTTGACCGAGTGCTTTATTCGCCGGTGCACTATCCAACAGATTACGGGCTCATTCCCCAGACGTACTACGATGATGGGGACCCTTTGGACGTCATGGTGATAATAGACGAACCAACCTTCCCTGGTTGCCTCATTGCGGTCAGACCAATCGGCTTGATGAAGATGATCGATAGCGGCGATAATGATGACAAGGTCCTAGCAGTACCCGACAAAGACCCGATGTACGCGGAGGTCAAAGACCTCAACGACTTACCGCCTCACAAGATGAAGGCGATCGGACACTTTTTCAAGGTCTATAAAGAGCTTGAAGGAAAGAAAACTGAAGTAGTTGGGTGGGAAGGAGCAGAGAGCGCTAAGAAAGCAATAATACATTCAATAGAACTCTATAACGATAAATTCGGTTGATTAATTTCTCGGCGTCTATAAGCTCGCAAATCTAAGGTTTATTCACGAACCGCAAGACTCAAAGCTTGGATCTGGCTCGAGGATCTCAGATTTTTTAGATCATACAGCGCGCTGGGCCATGCCTATTGTTAAGATTTCACCGTACTAAGACTATGCAGCGAGACAGGTGATTATGGATATTACACAGCTTATACAGGCAATCATCCTCGGGATTGTACAGGGCGTCACGGAGTGGCTCCCCATAAGCAGCAAGGCGATGGTCTCGCTCGTTATGATAAAATTCTTCAACGCTGATGTCACCCTCTCTGAGGCCGTCTACTATGCTATCTGGCTTCACCTTGGAACGCTCTTTGCGGTCATACTTTTTTATAGGGTCCAAGTCGTACAAATCGTCAGAAACCTTCCCCACTACTTCTCCAACGTGCGCTCCCCGAGTGCCTATAACCGGCTTACGACGTTCTTGATCATCGCGACGTTTTTTACCGGACTCATCGGCGCTCCGCTGATCGTCTTTGGATTGGACAAAATCCACATCACTGGCAGCGTTGCCTTTTTCTTCATCGGCATTCTGCTCATCGCGACCGGCATCTTCCAAAAGTACGCTCGAAGAACGGTGAGTGCGAACAAGAGTATGTCAGTTAAGGATGCGTTGCTCGTCGGTGTCATTCAGGGATTTGCCGCGCTCCCCGGACTAAGTCGATCGGGTCTCACTATTTCCACTTTGCTGCTACGTCGCTACGCGCCGACAGACGCACTCAATCTCAGCTTCCTTCTCTATATCCCCGCCGTCATCGGCGCTGAGATCGGTTTGCAGATTTTAAAGGGGGGTATTTATTATAACGCGTATGCGCTCCTAGCTGTCGTCGTCGCCTTCGCCTTTGGATTGCTGACAATAAACGTCCTTCTTAAGATCGCCGAACGCATTGATTTCAGCTACTTTGCGATTTTTATCGGCGTTCTTTGCACACTGGCTATATTTGTGCCGATAAATTGAAGGTCGTAGTTTCGCGACACAGACTCAACTTTGAGAGCAATGCAACAACTTAAGTGAGTGTCGTTAAACACGTGCGAACGTTTTTAACCATACCGTTCAAATAAACGGCGTTGTGAGACCGCTGAGAGCTCTCTTTGTCGAACCGCCCAAAGATACATGGTTTGTGATGTGCGACGTCCTTGACCTTCTTGTGAGTAATAGAACGATCCCGCCGCTGCAGCGGGTCAAAGCCTGTGCTGTCAAAGGCGACGGCGTCAGTGCCGGCCAGCATGTATCCCAGAAAGGCGTTTTTACCGCCGTGCCGCACCTTTTCAGCTACGAGGAGAGTCTCAACGGCGTCGTGTATGTAAAGGTTACAGGACTCCACAGCTGCAATTGCGGCAATCCCTTTGTGTAAGTCAGGAGCACCGCGATGTGGCGCTTACGAACCGGAAAGTAGATCGTCGCATCAAATGAGCCCGGAACAGAAGACAACTGAAGGATCAATCCGTCAGGTTCGTTCGTTTCGACTACGCGTTAAATCAGACGTCGATATGCATGAAGAGATCTCTAACAGGCTCAACAAAGACTAAAAGATTACCTCGGCAATAACTTCTTTATATGACAATAGCACGTCGTTTCGTTGCGCGCTCGAATGAAATAACAGGTTTTACGTGTTAAAGGTGCGTTGAAAGGCGTGCGTCTGTGTTGGCGAGCTTGACATCCGAGTAGATTTAATACTGCGTGAGACTTTGAGGTTTGCCGGACAGCATTAACAGATCGAACGCGACGCCGGTGAACTTGCGAGAAGCGCGCGCGAAAGAGCCTCCTGCCGCGAATTAGGATGACCCTGAAAACGAAAACCGTACGCAGCATTGGCTGGTCTGCGACCTCTCAAGTAGCTCGACTGCTGACGCAAATACTGATTTCTGCGATCTTGGCGAGATTACTGACCCCTAACGATTTTGGACTGATGGCCATGATAGTCGTGTTCTCGAGTTTTGTGGCTATATTTTCAGATTTTGGATTGTCATCCGCCATAGTACAAAGAAAAGAGGTTACTGATGGGGCGTTATCTTCCATTTTTTGGATAGGTCTCGGCCTAGGCGCGTTGCTGACGACAGCATTTGCAGTTTCTGCGCCTTTGATAGCTGCGTTCTATTCTGAGCCGAGACTAACGCCCCTTATCGTGTTTATTTCCACGACCTTTTTCATCTCTTCATTTGGCTACGTGCCGAGCGCGCTGCTTACAAAGAGCATGAATTTCAAAGCTATCGCGATCATCGGCATCTGCAGCATTGGAATAGCTGGCCCTATATCAGTTTTTTTGGCTCTCTCCGGATACGGAGTTTGGAGTTTGGCTTGGAACACGGTGCTCTCTGCTACTATTACAGTCGTTTTTACTTGGATTTACTCTCGATGGGTTCCGCATTTTTCGCTTCGCTTCGGACAGGTGAAAGGGTTGTTAAGGTTTGGAATGAACCTCACAGGAAACAGTTTCCTTGGCTATTTTCAGCGCAACCTAGACAATCTCCTCATTGGGAGGTTTCTTGGCGCGACTCCGCTCGGCTTCTACAACTTGGCTTATAACTTGCTCCTCCTTCCGTTGGGCAACGTCTCCGATGTCGTCGGGCGCGTCATGTTTCCCGCACTTTCAGTAATCCAGCACGACAAACAGAAGGTGCGCGAAGCTTATGTTGACGCTAACCGGTACATTGCAGCCGTGTCCTTCCCTACGATGACATGGCTGCTTGTCACGGCACCTGAGCTTATCCGAGTGGTTTACGGTTCAAAATGGATTAGCGCGATTGTGCTGGTTCAGATTCTGTCTCTAGCAGCAATAGAACAGTCAATCGGGGCAAACGTAGGTTGGATATTCCTATCGCAGGGCAGGACCGACGTTTTGTTCAAGTTGAGCATCTTCACGACCATTGTAGTCGCTATTGCCTTTGCCGTCGGACTTCGTGGCGGTGTCGAGGGGGTTGCAATCGCGTACACGATAGCATCATACTTGTTGGCTTACCCTGTTTTTGCAGTTGCATTTCGATTGGTAGACCTGAAAGTGCGGCACTTCTTGGCAAAGCTACGGCCGATTATATTGGCAACGATTGCGTTCGGGATAATCGCGTTTCTCCTTCGGGCCTCTCTCGAGAGACTCGGTAACATGCAGGACGTGACTATCATAGTCATCGTGACCGCTGCAAGCCTGTTGAGCTACTCATTCTTCGTTTTTGTATTGGATAGGAGGCTCTTCACCGAGACGATGACACTTCTACGCGAGTTGAGACCAAGTCACAGTGATTAGACGTAAACGAAACAGAATGAATACAAATAGGCAACAACAAACGGCTCGGTCTGTCGGAAGAGGGGTTTGCTGGATGCTGGTCAGTGCAGGGTCTTCCAAACTTTGGCATCCTTATCGTCTAAATAGATTTTGAGTTCTTTAGAGCTTATTGGTGTTCTTTTTCTTGTTATTGGGTTCGCTTAGTTTGAAATGAAACCTAATCGCCCTCTTTTTTCGATTGATAGACGTGCGGGCAAAACAGTCGCAGCGAAGCTTGCTGAGCTATTCACTGGCACTCAAAAGTCAGCTATGACGATTTATGGATTCAATTAAACGCCGCGTGCTTTCCTCCCACGTGAACTCTGCGATTCGGTCTCTTCCTGCACGCGCAATTTTGACTCTCAGTTCTTCATCCGACAGCAGCCGAAGAACATTGTTCGCCAATGATGCAAAATCATCGGGCGCTGATACCAACGCAGTTTTTGCGTGCTCAGCATAGTCGCGGTTTCCTCCACAATCGGTTGTTGCAACGGCACATCCGCATGCCATCGCTTCGGCTGGTGGTAGGGCAAAGCCTTCCGCGGCGCTGCTGCAAAGGTAGATCGACGCTGAGTTGTATAATTTGATGAGCTCGCCGTCACTTACAGAGCCATAGTATTCGATCCACGGAGGCGGCGGCGCAGGTTTCTGTTCGAGGGGGCCAAACAGACTTGCTTTGAGGTTGGGGACGGCTTCTTTACACTTTGATAATACGGATAAGCCCAATTGAGATCGCTTATACGGCACCGCAGAATACAACATGATAACCCTTTTCGCTCGTCCGCGTATACTGTTTGTGATGCGAAAACGGTCGTGATCGACGGCGATCGGTATCGCTTCAACTTCTTCTTCAGGTGCGCCCGATTGTAAAACGAGTTCGGCTAGCCAGTCAGAAATAGCAATTTTTTTGAGGGGCAAGCGCCAAGTTTGTTCTAACTCATATTTGTCGCCCAGCCACGGCGCAAAATCCATCACAAGATAAAACTTCGCTCCTTTCTCCCTAGGACATTCACTTACGTTCAAAGCGGTTTGCCAAGCTGTTGCAAAAATAGCATCTGCATTAGGAACGCGACATGCTTCTAGATCAGTTGCCCTCACCAGCTTTATGTCCCTGTGTAGACCGTACCAGGTGATCTTGGGTGTTCTAAGCTTGTAACCGAGTTGCGCTCGGTGACGGTCTAGCCACGAACGAAGCGCGAGTGGGGGGCGGTGAGAATAGGGCCTTAGGGGCTCCTGCAGATAAACGATTGTCGCCGCATGCCCATTGCGAACGAGGTGGTTGGCGTATTCGTAGACCACTTTATGGCCCCCTGTCGGATAGTCACCATAGGGAGGAAGCACAAATGTGATCTTCACGTTAGTACCTTTGTTGCGCTGCGCATTGCAGCGGTCTGCGCAAAACTATGTAGTCAAGCGACGTAAAAAGCGTCTCACGGAGCTCATCCTTGCCAATTGTTGTTTGGCGGAGTCGTCCTTGTTGCCTTGCTGCATCGTCCACGATCCAGACATTGGCGTCTCTCCGACGATTGCTATAGCCACTTTCGGTTGTCACGAGTCCCTCTCCGCATTTAAAGCCGTTTTAGCAAACCTAAAGTCAGCCTGCATGTTAACTACAGGCAGCCCTTACTACTGAAGTCATAAGTCACGATAACGTTGAGGTCTCCATTCAAGCGAACATCCATCTTTATACTAGGGTGTGGGATATTAACGTGTCGAACCAGGCTCATGAGCGATAGGAGCTATTTGGCACCTAATTTTGATGCCGATTGCCAATGATAGCACGACTAGAGAAACTATGCCAAAAATGATGCTGCTACACATTCCTTACAGCATACGGCTGGTGTGAGTGCTAAGTTCGAATGCACTTTCCGAGCTGCAAATTAGGCGATTTCACGTTGAGCGAGTCCATCAAATACCGCTTTGCAGGATGTTTTTATTGAGTCAAAATCCTTCTGTCGCAAGAAATCTCGGCATTGGAAAACAAACTCATACAAGAAAAACCGGAGTAAGAACGTGAAATATTGCCTCTTTAAAGCATTCCTCCTCATAAACCAAAATCTATTTCTAATGAGGTAGTATATGTTGGGAGCTCCCCCGCTTGACGCACCATATTTGTGCCAAATCTTAGCTTGTGGAATATAAACCGAGGTATATCCCGCGTTGCAGCCCCGATAACACCAATCTACGTCTTCCCAGTAGGTGAAGAACTTTGAATCTAACAGTCCGATTTCAGTCACTACTCGTGTCTTCACTAATAGACAGGCTCCAATGACGTAATCTACTAGCCGCACCTGATCATATTGCCCGCTGTCAATTTCATTCTCCCCGACATGCCAGACTCTCCCTGTCCACATAGAAAGCTTGGTGCCTGCACCGTTGATTCGGTCTCTTCTTCCTCGGCCATCATTGTCATAGAAATAGATTTTTGGTCCAGCAAAGCCGACACGGGGATCCAGCTCTGCCACGTTTGTCAGCTCGTCCAGGAACCGTGGGTCCACAATCGTGTCATTGTTAAGGAGCAGAACATACTCCGTGTTCTCTTGCAGCGCTGTACGAATCCCGACGTTATACCCTTCACCAAATCCGAGGTTCTCCTGATTTTCAATGACTTTGATTTCCGGATAGCGAGCCTTTAACTGCTCGACTGAATCGTCAGTCGAACCGTTATCTACAACAATGACCTCGTAGTTGGGGTAAGAGATGTGATTCAAGGATTCTAAGCATTCAACCGTATCTTCCTTGCCGTTCCAATTCAAAACAATAATTAAAACCGTTGGCAGGTCGTTGTGGCCCAATACAGATGCCAATTTTAGTTCACCCCGAACCTCTCCAGCCGGCTGTTCTCTTTGTTTGATGATTGTCACATTCGATCACTCATCAACATTCACTGTTGCATTGAGAAGCGTAAGACCATAGGGATTGTTAAATTTGCTGTTATGAAAACGGTGATGAGTCGTACATCTTGAGGAGATTCTGCTTCTCAACTGAGTTCCTTTATTCCTCAAGCGGACTGACACCTGCAATCTAGTTTTCGCTTTTTGACGTGTGGAAAGCGCTCAGGATACTTCTATAAAGTGGCCTCTCTGGAGCTTCTCACCCTCGCAGCAAGTCTGCCACAGCGTTGCGATGCATTGTTTAAGTATTTTGTTCTAGTGTCGGCGATGTTCTTGATCTTCACGTTCGCCAACCTCAACTGTTGCTATCTCACGCTGCCCGCTAATACGATGTTACGAGGAGAGCCTCTCGTCTGAATGCATCCGCTGTGACAAAGACGAGATCGCTTTTTCCTTTTAGGCCTTTGTGTTGTTGTCTCAGATTCGAGCGAGACAGCAGCGAACTGCTCACAATAAGGTCGACCTCATTAAAACAATCGTAGGCAGAGCACTTCGAACGCATCTTGGATATGACGGCTGAATCGAAGGACTATCTAGTATAAACTAACAAAACTACGGCTTTAACGGTAGAAGCAAAGCTTTAATAATCAAATCGTTACTCTTACGACGTCAACCGACTTTGAGAACCGGTAACGCGATGAAGATTTCCGTATTGGCACCTTTTCCAAAATACAAAGATGGGATTCCGAGAGCCATAGAAGAGCTGATTTCAAAGCTCTGTGAGGCAGACGACGTAGAATCAGTTTCAGTCATAGCAGCAAAAAAAGAGAAAGACTTTGTTAGCCCTTCTCTTTTGAGGAACAAAAAAGTTTCTCTGTTCGTTGTGCGCTCATTCCTCGTTCCGTGGACATTGCTACGGACTATTAAGTTATACAAGACAAGTGATGTTTTAATCCTCTTCGGGTTCCCGTGTTATACCTTCGATCCGTCTTCGCTTCTATTTTTTTTCCAGCTTCTCGTCAAGTTCGGTATTTTGCCTACGGCAAAATGGGTCCAAATGCTGTACGACTTCGTTTTCTATACGTGTCCTGAGGACCAAGATGTCGCACTCAAAGAAACTACGCTTTATAAGGTTTGGAAGAAGTACTTTGTCTATATTCCTGTGCGATACGTCGCTATATCTGAATCGACCAAGAAGGAAGCGATGCGCTATTGGGGTCCAGGAACGGCCGAAATCACAGTGATCCATCTGGGCTCCTTCGTAACCCCGAAAAGTCCCCGCACTCACTTCGGGAGTAAGAAAATACTAACAGTGTCTGATATCTCCCCTCGCAAAAACCAACTGCGATTGATACAAGCGTTTGAACTCGTTCATAGAGCAAATCCAAGCAGTAACGCAGAGTTGACGATCGTAGGTTATTTAAGAAAAGATATCCCCGAGTTCGAATCAACCCTGCACGACATTCGAAGGCGCAATAAGGGAATAAACATAAAACTAGCCGGCTACCTGGCCGACTCCGAGGTGCTGTCGCTCTACGAAGAGGCCGACGTCTTCGTTTATCCCTCGCTCTACGAAGGGTTTGGACTCCCGGTACTTGAAGCGATGGCGTGTGGATGTCCGGTAATAGCCTCCAACGTCTCCTCATTACCCGAAGTGGTCGGAGAGGCAGGCCTTCTCGTCGATCCCTACGACGTTAAAGCGCTCGCGCAGGCGATGCTCACTGTACTCGAGGACGACGAATTGAAAAGAGAGATGAGCCGAAAAGGCATAGCACAAGCCCAGAAGTTCTCTTGGGAGAAGGCCGGCGCGGAGTTGCTGGCCGTTTGCCGAGAAGTAGCGGAGGGGGGTGAGCCAACCTAAGGGATCCAATTAACAGTTCTTCTATTTCTCGTGCACCAAAACGATTTATGGCTTATTGTTCGGACATCTGCGCGGCCAATCATCTGAATTGTCTTCATATGCGCCTAGTCGGGCTTGTCCCTTCCCCTGGTTACATATAATCCCTTTTCACTCTTTTTCCTTTGCTAGGATCTTATCGTACTGGAGATCTCCAGCAGGAATCGGCCTCTTCACCTCATCAGGATAGCCGAATGAGATAATGGATTGCACCAAGAAATCCTCAGGTAGACCAAGCACCTGCTTAACATAATCCTCAGAGGTCAGATTGCTGCTATGCCCTCTCTTTCTAATTTGGATCCAGCAGGAGCCGAGGCCCAGGCTGGAGCCGACAAGCTGGAGGATTATGGAGGCAATGGAGCAGTCCTCCCCCAGACATCCGACTCTTCCCTGACGGCAGTGACAACTACGCCCAGAGCTGCCCCTTTCAGGAAGCTGCTGCCGCTCTCTTTAGCTCGGGAAAGCCCCTCCAGCCATGCTTTATCGGTGATGAAGATAAACCGCCAGGGATTGATGCCGCGAGAGGAAGGAGAGCGAAGAGCAGCCTCCTTGAGCAGTTCGATCTTTTCCTTTTCTATCTCCCGATCCTTGTATCTTCTGATGCTGCGTCTACTTCTCAATATGTCGAGCATAGTGATCATCCTGTTAGCCGCTAACTCTGTCAAAATCGCTCTTGATGCTCCTGGCAGCCAGCATTCCCGTAGAAAATGCCGCTTGCAGATTATAGCCCCCCGTATCGCCATCCACATCCAAAACCTCGCCCACCAGATATAGTCCTTTGACCAGTCTGGACTGCATGGTTTTGGGATCGACCTCAGCGGTTTCCACTCCACCTCTGGTGCACATGGCCAGGTTAAAGCCACAAACATCGGATACGACCAGAGGTAGACCTGTCAGATTATCAATCAATCGATTTCGCATCTTTCGGGTCATTTGAGCCATTTGCAGGTCAGAGGCAATCCCTGAGAGCTCCAGCAATCTCTTTGTCAAACGGGGAGAGAGCGGCACACCAGGAGGCACAAAGTTAGGCAGACTTGCCAACACAGACCGTAAGCTCCTTCCACCATCACGCCGTGCCCTTTCCACGAGCCATTCCTCCAGTGCCTCTCGTCTGTCCTCCGGCACAAAAGAGAGCTTAATTACGTCTTCTGCTCTGATATATCTGGATAGGTCCAAAATTCCTGGGCCCGAGAGTCCATCATGGGTGAATAGAATATCGCCCCGATGTTCTTTGATTTTTGCATGGCGATAGAGCGAGATCTTCATATCCGAAAACGAGAGACCGGCCAGCTCAGTGAAAGGATATTCCTTTATGAAAATAGGGGTTAGAGCCGGACCGATCTCAGATATGCTGTGGCCAAGGATGCCGGCAAACCTGTAGCCGTCTCCGCTCGATCCGGTGGCTGGATAGGAGCATCCCCCTGTGGCTATCACCAACAGCTTGGAGTGATAGCTGCCACCAACACAGCCCACAAAAAAACCATCCTCCCTTCTGGTTATGGACTTGACAGCCTGACTGCACTTGATGACTACCCCCAATTCCTGGCATTGCAGGGTCAAGATATCCAGCACATCCCTTGCCTGCATAGTGTCCGGGAATATCTTACCTTCCCTTTCTTGGACCATGCCCAGCCCCAGGTCTTCGAAGAAGGAAATGAGATCGCGGTTCGTAAAGCCGAGAAGAGCCGGGCGCAGGAACCTGCCATGATTTCCATAGTGGTCAAGAAAGTCCTGAATATCTCCATCGTGAGTTATATTGCAGCGGCCACAGCCTGATATCAGGAGCTTATGCCCTGGTGAACTCTTTCTTTCCATAATCAATATCTTTTTACCATTCTGCATGGAGTTTATAGCGCAAAAAAGCCCAGAAGGCCCGGCTCCGACAATAATCAGATCGTAGTCTTCGGGTCCAGGCAACAGCTCATCCTTCTCGCCGGTTTCAAGTACATCCTCCGAGTTAGCCCGGATTTTTTTATGAAATTTTGCCAAAGGAACCACTCTACATCTATTATTGCCAAACTAATCGGTAAAAGGCTTTAGGAGTCGCTTATATAGCTCTGTGAGTTCTATGGAAATATCAGATCTGAGGTGCAATATGCTAAAGATCCCCCCTTATCTTGGAATCACAGTTCCTTAAAAAAAATACACCATATCTGGACTCCTATAGATAATAAAGTCCCGTGCGGATCACTGAACGCGGCGTGGCGCGTTTTTTACAGTTCGGGGTTACTGCCCCCCTTTTGATATTTCGAGCCGGGTTTCAAACGGGATGCCAACGTATTTACAGTACTGCGAGTCTAAACTCTGCTGACAGGACTACAAGCTTGTGCGCTTTCGGCCTGTTTTGATGAGGACATTTGTCCAGCTCTGCAGCGGACTGCCAAACGATGTCTATTAACGAAGCGACTTTATAAAAATCACAAGCGGTCACCGCTCGACGGTAGGAGATGGGAACTCCAAATAGCAATGAACTCAGATTTGCAGCTACTAATCTTTCACGACTCACTCGACGTGTTAGGCGGCGGAGAAAAAGTCGTTGCGACAGTAGCTAAGGCATTTGACGCGCGAATCGCTGCAGCGAATGTGGATCCAGAAGTCATTGGAGAATTAGGCATCGACCAGGACGTCATCTATGACTTAGGTAAAATAGGTGACCGTGCCCCGATAGGTCCAATTAAATCAAGCTTGCTGTTCCGAAAGGTACGTTTTCCAGGATTTGACAAGTATCTTTTAAGCGGATTTTGGTCACTTTACGCGGCTTACAATCACAAGCCTAACGTAACTTACTGTTATTCCCCTCGAAGGGATTTCTATGACCTGAAACACTTCAATATCGCCCGTCAGTCAAACTTGGCGAAGAAAGCAGTTGCGTGGAGTTGGACAACGACGCATAGTTATTTTGACAGAAACGCTATCAAACAGGTTGACAAGATATTGACGTTGAGCCGCACGGTTCAAAAACGGATAACACAATATTACAATAGGGATTCTACAGTCATTTACCCGCCGGTCCCAACAGAACGTTACTATACGAAAGAGTTTGGCGATTTCTGGTTATCAGTAAACAGATTATATCCTGAGAAACGAGTCGATTTACAGATAAAAGCTTTCGAAAACTTGCCCGACGAAAATCTGCTAATCGTGGGCGGATACTCTCATCGCGACAAGGGGCTAGTCGCATATCATAAAATGTTTGAAGATCTACCTCCAAACGTGAAGATCCTCGGGATAATTCCAGAAAAGCGCTTATTGGATCTGTATGCAACATGCAAAGGAGTGATATATACTCCCATTGACGAGGATTTCGGCTTGGTTCCTGTTGAGGCACAAGCCAGCGGAAAAGCCGTCGTTGGTGTAAATGAAGGAGCACTAAAAGAAACCGTTATCAACGGCCAAACAGGCTTCTTAGTGGACGCACATCCGGAATCATTGAAAAAAGCAATACTGCTAGTTTCAGAAGAACCGGAACGATATAAAAAAGCGTGTAAGAAGAATGCGAGCAGATTCGATGAGCATATATTCATTGAAAGCATGCGCCAGACTCTTTATGCTGAAGAATAAAAAGTGGGCGTTGCTCTTCGGACGTAAAAAACGTGCACGCTTGGATTCTCCCGCCCATTTGAAGCTAATGTGATTGGCAATGCGTGCCACAGAACGAGTCTCGAGAATGTGTCCATTTTCAAGCGCTGAATCAACGGCACAGTAATTGGTCTGCCAGTCAAGCGCGACATGATATCATATTTGATGGATTGCCCGCCTATCAACGCATTCTGCCAACTGAATCAAGTTCTGCTTTGCTTCGCTTGATTTAAGCGGTCGCAAGCTGTCCACGGCTTCGCCGACGAATTCTTTCGCCATCTCGAAAAGGTATTCTTTTTGGGAGTGATGCGTGTCCTGCAGATCAAGCTCAATCGTTCGGCTTTGCTCCCAATCAGTGATGTCATCGTGGATTTGATAAGCAACGCCAAAGGCTCGTGCATAGGCAGCTAGCGCGCTGAGATCTGCAGCCGTCGCTCCACCGATAAGTGCCCCTATGGTCGCCGCGGCCTCAAAGAGCGAGGCCGTTTTTTTCAACACGATGCGCTTGTATACCTCTGGAGGCACCGTTTCATTCGTCTCGCCGACAAGTCGTTCGATTAGTTCGCCCTCGCACATCTGTGCTGTCGCTGTGGCCAGCGCGCTCATGATACGGGGATCTGAATATCGCGCTGCTATGCTCAAGATCATTGAGAGGATAAAATCAGCACTCAAAAGCGCCATCTCTTGGCCATACTTCGCGTGAAACGCCGTGGCGTCACGTCGTACTTCATCTCCATCGATAATGTCGTCGTGGATGAGCGACTCCATATGCGCTAACTCGACGGCAACAGCGGCAGGAAGAGGCTCGTCATCTCGCGCACGCACGCTGTCATATGCAATCAGGAGGAGGATTGGCCGCAGGCGCTTACCTCCAGTGAACGCGTCCTTAAACGGAGCAAAGAAAGGAGACTCGCGTCGCTGAGATAACTCTTTTTGCAACGCGATGTCTACTTGGACCCGGTAAGAATCAATTTTTGTTGAAAAATTGTCCGTAGGAGGGTCCGACGTAATTCTTTGCATCTGTTCCTCGTTTTAAGATGAGTCCGATCGTAAATAAACCTAGCTTCATCGATCAACCCCGATGCGACCGATCGTCAGACATCAATTCGAAACGAGCATTTCTGACGAGAGAATTGCGGGTTTACTGGCTCAATCCGCCGCCTATTCTACATCATTATTATGGATGAAGCATGACGGGTCTTCGTTGAGATAATCGCCGGTAACCGCCCACGTCCTTCCTCGACACCCCCCACACAAACGCCTGTACACACAGTCACCGCAGCGTCCTTTGAGACGCGTCTCACGCTCCCTCAGGTGCTCAAAGACCTGAGATTCTGTCCAGATACGCCTAAAAGGCGTCTCGCGCACATTCCCGCACGATACCTCGATGAAGGGGCGCGGCCAGACGTCTCCGTTTGGTTTGACATAAACAAAGCCACGTCCTGCCGAACAACCGTGAAAGACGGTCTCCGCCAAGCGCAGCAAGGGACCGCTGCTGATGCGGGCGCGCTGAAGAAGAAACGGCCAGTACTGCGGGCCGGCGACAGGTTCCATAATAGCTCGTGTGCTACGCTGTGCATCAACCATGAAGCGGATTAATCGCTCATTCGCCCCTAAGTCGAGCGCGGCCTCACTTATGCTGCGCCCCGCCCAACAGGGACGAGTTGGTACATAAGGAGGATGCCCGTACCGAGGGCGTCGACGAGGCTCATCAACTCCTCTAGTTGCTCGACGTTGTACTCCATCGCCCGTGATGTTGACGTGCAAGATAATTCCGGCGCGCCGCAGCGCTCGCATTCCCCTCATAGCAGCCTCAAAAGAGCCGGATATGCCGCGCACATTATCATGCTGCTCTGCTGTGAAACCGTCGAGACTCACCGCGGCGATCACAAGTCCGAAGCGACGCAGCCGTCGTGCCACGTCATCGTCAATGAGCGTGGCATTGGTCGCCATTGTGTTGGTGAAGCCCAGTGCCTGGCTATACGCGAGTGGCTCAAAGAGATCCTTACGCACAAGCGGTTCGCCGCCAGTGAAGGCCATCATGCGAAATTCCGGCACCTCCGCCAATTGATCGAGAAGGCGCTTCGCTTCGTCCGTCGTTAGTTCATTAGGGAAGGGTTTCCCGCCTGAGGCGTGGCAATGTATGCAGCGTAGGTTACACGCCGTCGTCAGTTCCCACACCGGGTGGGCGGGGAAGCCAATGCAGCCCATGCCTCGGGACCCTGCGGCGCCGGGGAGGCACCGAATGCCATAGGTGAGCATCCAGCGGGGCAAACCCCGCCACCTCGCGAGGACGCCGACATAAAGCGCACTCATCGCCTGCCTCAGAATAAGTGTCGGTGGCCACCAGTAGGTTTGCACATGCGTCGTGGTTTTTTGCCCCACTCTGAACGCCATGAATCCATTGAATCACCCAAGAAAGGCAAGGAGATATGCAGCAGATGTCCCGATGTTCACTGCTAACGTAGCCGCACACAGTCGTCCGAGGATGACTTGTTGACGCCAACGCCCGCGAAGCACTAAGAAGACCGCTACGAGCGAAACGAGCGTTATGGGGAGCAGGATCAAAAGCGCGCGCAAAGGCACGCCTTGTCCGAGAGTGAGGAGAGATGCGAACCAGCTGCATATAGCCACGACAACGTACAAGTGCGCGGCGGTTTCCCCCCCAATCGTACGACGAGATTCGTCTTCGCTGCCGCCCTATCTGCCCAATAGTCAAGAAACTCATTGAGAAGAATCACGTTAAAAATGGTGAGTACGATTGGGAGCGCCACTAACGTCACGAGAGGCACAATACTGCCCATTTGTAGGTAAAAGCCCGTAGCCACTGTCAGCCATCCGTAACAAAATGCAATCCATAACTCGCCCCATCCTCTGTGCACCCAACGCGCCGGCTGCGCCGAATAAAAGAGACCACCCACAAGTCCAACGATTCCAAGAGGTAGGGTCCACGGGCCTGTGTGGTACCCGAACAGGAGAACGACCCCAACCCCCAACGCCAGCAGAACGGCTGCAAAAGAGCCCCAAAGGGCCGCCTCACGCGGTAAAAGACCGCGTTGCACGACCTGAGACCCCCCTGCGAAGGGACTTCCGTGCATGGTCCCTGATAGCGAGTCTTCAGCGTAATCCCACAACTCTCCTGCGTAGTAGGTCGCAAGCATCACACACACAACTCCAGCCGTGCCCCACGCAAGTATTTCCCAGCGGAAGCTGCCACCAAGCCACCATGCGAGAACGCTTCCTAAGATGAACGGAAGCACCCCCACAACGTGGAAAGGCGGACGCGAGAGCGTTACCCACGCGCGTATTGTTTTCGCGAAAGACGCCATCTCTACAAGGGAACCGTGATTCGAGAAGATATATAGCCATTGCACCTCTTTGCTTTAGTAAAACGCCAGACACCTGATGCGATGGTAGGCGTTTATGGACAGTACGAGGTATCTACGGTGAGGACTTGCACAGGAGATTTCCCTATTCTCTATGCTTGCGGTTGCCATTGTACTGTTTCAGAACCAGAGCGCCTTAGCGCTTACTTTGTTGCTGGCTATAGCCTTAGTCACCTTAGCTTTGTGGC
>CABEAE010000088.1_pt1 | contig 25995 bp, 24 predicted proteins | sample 3132301 | NCBI WGS metagenome assembly CABEAE01 (sample SAMEA5534342, study PRJEB31848) | metagenome | biome: tundra; feature: field; material: soil | place: USA | collected 2013-05 | depth 0.45 m
GTCTCGATTGTTTCTTCAAGCGCCCAGTAGGGCCGATTCACGAAGAAGGTCCGGATCTCGACGGGATCTTCAATGAGTCGAACCTCATGCAAGGGAGAGTACCAACTCACGTAATCACCGTCGCGGTATGCCTTGACGTGCAGATAGACCCATCCAGTGTGGTTCGCAAAAACGTGAAAGTTGAGCGCTGCCGTGTCGTTAGGGCGCAACTCTTTCACGAAATGAAAAGAGCCGCTTGGCAAAACGTCGAGATCATGTGTGTTATAGGTATACAGCGTCGCGCTTACGTCGACGAGGCGTTCCATTGATACGTTCCCCAGCTCAACGGTGATCCAGTGGCGGCCCCGTTCAAGCACCTTGGGCGTAAAGATTGCCTCGAAGGGATACTTGCGTCGTTCTTCCATGGCGATTCTCTTCTTTTCTCTCTTTTCGTCGGTCATAGTATCATCAAAGTAAGTAGCGCACTGAAGATAATAAGGCATAGGCAAGGAAAAAACAGATCACGAAGGAAAAACACGCTGCGCTATCGTAGCTCGGGCCGACCTGTTTACCTACGACCCATGCAAGACAGAACGCAAGGACTGCCCCGACGGGAATTCACTATTTCCGAGGGCGCCATCACTGCAATGTCAAGCGTCATATCCTGCCGCTCCGCTGGAACAAATGGTTCCATTACCTGCATAGCTTGCAGCTATCCACGGATGTTTCATTTCTAATCATGTGGACGTTATCATAAAAGTTCCAGTTAATCTAAGCTGAGTCACGATGCCCTTTTGTGCGGACTTGAACTAGTAATTCGCGAACCTATCTAACAAGCTTTCGGGCCTCTCCGCCAATCAAAACGTTGTTTTTTGGTGTTTCTAAAACAATGGATCCTGTGATTAATCTTACAAACTGCAATACATTGCTGCTGTTTTAGACGCTGCAGCGCTCTTATCGATTTTTGATAAGTACGTACTTTCCTTATCAAAAACCGATCGTTTCAAAGCGTTAAAATAGTATCAACGAAAGAATATGGTGTTCGGTCAAAGCCCCAAGGCAAATCACAGTGCTTTTGTTGATTCAGCCGGTCGCGTCCCGGGTTTATTTCTTTGCGATCCTGTATCAAGTCTTGGGGCATTTGACCATGATTAATCTTTTGTTGCCCTCGCGATTCGAAGCATGATAGCACGCAGTTCGTTGAGTCACGTGTAACGACCCGAAGGACAGAAGCTATATCTCACAAATGCGCACTCTCTTGCACAATTGAGCAGAGACGAGACTTACCATGGCAAATCAATCACACGTCCACATGCTCCGGCAGGGAGTATCGGTCTGGAATAAATGGAGTGCGGCGCATCCGGAGATACGACCAGATCTCAGTGGGGCTTACCTTACTGGGGTCGACCTTACCGAGGCCGATCTTATCAAAGCTGACCTGAGAGGAGCTGATCTCACCCAAGCTGGCCTTCACGCAGCTGACCTCACCGAGGCTGACCTCGAAGAGGCGGATCTTACTCGAGCAACTCTAATCAAGGCGGATCTTACCCAGGCTGAAGTTAACGAGGCCGACCTTTCTGGCGCTAACCTCACCAAGGCGAACCTCACCAATACTTCGTTGCGGGGAGCCAAACTTGTCAAGGCAGACCTCAGTGAGGCGACCTATATCGGCGCCGACATGACGGAGGCGGACACGACTGGCGCTATCTTCGAGCATCGTTGATCGGCGAACGGACCCGGACGAAGCGTTACGCGAGTCCCTTGAATTGGCAATTATCGACATCTGCTGCCTGAAAATGTGTATGACGTGTATATTCAGTACGGGGCGGACACAATGTAAATAATGCTGGTTATTGTAGGGAACTCCTAAAAACTAGCCAACCAAGATTTATACTTTCTTCGGGAAGAAGAACGTCATGAAAATTACATTGTCGATTAGGTTTGATCGAAAGGAAATTGCTAGCCGCAGATCTTCAGATCAGGGACGGAGCATATTTTATTCATGTAAAGAGTGAAAATAGCTCGCGAATGCTTGCCTATAAGTTCTAAAGGTCAAATATGGGGGCGGGAACAAGATCGAGGGACTATCAGGATTATCACAGGCCACTCGCGACCTACTCAGAAAAAGAACGAAACCGGATCTTAGAAAGCAAAGCACAAAGGAGGGCCCGCGCCCAACTACACAAGAAGCTCAGGGGTGCGGTTCCTGGCGTTTTTAACGTGATGCAAGACACCTCCTGTTAAGCTTGCTTTTTTCGGCAGAAGAGACAAACACACCAAGCTTGCGGAAAACGCCCTTTGCTTTTTTGTATCCTTCCGCCTTTGTGAACTGCTACGCGCCTTTCCTACCTAAAGCTGGCTTCGTGAGCTCTGTTCATTCGTAGCGGCGTCAACAGCACGATGAGGTGCGGTACCTCAGTGACCGTCGCCTCGCTGAGACACAGAGGTTAGTTAATTTGACGTTTTTCCACCTACGCGCTTTTTGAAACACGTGTAACGTGCTAAGATTTGTCTTTCGGATAATAAAATGCCACTAAGCCGATACAAAAAAGCTACACCTAACGAACCCCTAAAATCCAGATCACGGCAAACCCGAACGTAGTCAGTAGCCCCGCCAGTTTGCCAGTGTCTTTGAACGCTTCAGGCATCATAGAATCAGCAAGCATTGTGAGAATAGCGCCGCCCGCAAATGTAAGCATCGCCGCGCCGCCTAATGGGGATACATCGCCGAGAAGAGCATAACCGAGCGCCGCTGAGACCCCTGAAATCACAACGATGAGCACCCACATCGCTAGAGTCCGCTTGCGTTCATATCCCGCCTTTAGAAGGCCAGCAGTGCTTGACAACCCTTCCGGGAAGTTTGATAAGAGTACGCCTGAGAAGTACGCAAGGCTGAGAGTCCCGCCGCCAACAAGTGAAATTCCGAGGACAAACGATTCGGGAATACCATCCAAGATTGATCCTAACACGATCCCTAGAGCCGCTCCGCTTTGTTCGCCACGCGCGCTTTTGCGTTTGGCCCCCCCTACGCGTTCGATTAGTATGTCTCCGACATAAAAGGTAAAGGCGCCCAGGAAAAAAGCAACGCCCACCCATAGATTGCCAGAGGACATTGAGAAAGCTTCCTCTACAAGTTCATAAGCGACCGAACTGATCAAAGCCCCTGAGCCAAAGGCCATTATTAAGCCGACTGTGCGTGTTTTGACAGGTCGCAGCACTGCTATTATACTACCAAGAAGGAGTGCAGAGGCGGCCAGAAGGCCCGCAGCGAATGCTTGTAGGATCATTTCTTAACGCTCATTCGACCATCTCGAGAGCTACAAGAGCGTTAAGACACGACTTTTACGAGTCTTGAAGTTCTGCACCAACGACCGTGCGGGTAGTAGTAACGCCTTCCACGGCTCGTATTTCATCAACCGTTTTGCTGAGCACCGGAAGGTTTTCGACCTCCAAAATAACCAAAAAATCGTACTCCCCAAAAACGTGATAAAGTTCCCTGAGCCCGGAGATAGTCTTTAATGCTTCAAAAACGCTCCGCTCGTAGCCTGTAACGACATTTACGAGCGTAACTCCAACTACCATTCGTATACCTCGCTTATAGAAGGGATCTAACCTATTTAGAGCTAACTCCCAATACGCCCTTCCTTTCGGCCTTAAAGCTGGAAAAAACGCGCGAATCGCATAACGACCGCAGACAATTAAGAATATTTCGCAATCATCGATGCCGGTACCTAATATATTTGGAGCTTCAATCTGATTTGAAGGAACGCGGGACCACTTATGACAGACGGTGGCGTTTCAAATGAAGTTAAAAATTGTTGTGCCAATTGTTGTCGCATTAATTGCCATAATACTAGGCGTTTCAGTATTTCAAGGTGTTCTAAACTCCCCCACTCCTGAGACGCAACATCTGTATAGTGTCAACGTTGCCTTTCCCAACGTTCAGTTCAAAGAACCAGTTGGAATCTACGCTGCAGATGATCAAAGTAATCGACTTTTCGTTGTCGAACAGGCAGGCTTAATCAAGGTATTTGAAAACAATGAGAGCGTGAACACCGCCTCCGTCTTTCTAAACATCAGCGATCGAGTTACCTCCGGTGGAGAGCTGGGACTTTTGGGCTTGGCATTTCCCCGACAATTCAACGAAAGCGGGTTTTTTTACGTGTATTATACAACTGACAATCCGCTGCGCTCTGTCGTCTCGCGTTTCTCTGTTTCACAAACCGACAAAAACCAAGCTGATGTAAACAGCGAAAAAGTGTTGCTGCAAGTCGAGCAGCCCGCCCCCAACCACAATGGTGGGCAAATATCTTTTGGGCCTGACGGGTACCTCTATATCGGGCTGGGCGATGGAGGTGGTGCGGGCGATCCGCTAGGGAACGGACAAAATCGTTCGACGCTGCTCGGCAAGATCTTACGTGTCGACGTTACTTCTGCGGCTGGCAGCTTAAACTACAGCATCCCGCGTGACAATCCTTTTGTTGGAAACAACCAAGGGTTCCGTGAGGAAATTTACGCCTACGGCTTGCGTAATCCGTGGCGGTTTAACTTTGATTCCATGACAGGTCGGCTGTGGGTAGGAGATGTCGGTCAAGATAGGATGGAAGAGATCGATATCGTTAAGAGCGGCGGTAATTACGGCTGGAACATTATGGAAGGGAGTCTCTGCTATTCTCCTCCGTCAGGATGCAATCAAACCGGACTCTCGCTCCCAATCTGGGAATATAACCACTCCCTCGGGTATTCCGTAACCGGGGGTTTCGTTTATCGAGGTGCCGCATTCCCTGACCTCGTGAGTGCCTACGTCTACGGAGATTACGGGTCGGGGCGGATTTGGGCGCTGCGGTATGATGGTATGAACACTACCAACAGTGAACTTGCGGCTACAGGCGTTCATATTACCTCCTTTGGACTCGACCAAAAGGGCGAGCTCTATATCTGTGCTTATGACGGCTACATCTATAGATTGCAGCATTCGACCGCTTAGCGGCGTAAGCTGCTTTTTTAGCTGAGCTAGGAAACTCTACGACACCTACGAACGCTTTTACGAGCCTACTGTTGCTATTTCCAAGAGCATCTACGGCTTTTCCCCAACAACTTTTAAGCTTCTCACAGCGTCTGCAACATCGTTCAACTCTTCAGGGGTCAGGCTTAGACTGCTCCCGATCGTTTGTGCAGTCGGATCGTTCGCCATGCAATCTAACGGGAATGCAGCCTCATCAACGATCTGAACGTTGGTAAATTCAGCCTCGCGGATAGTTTCCAAGTAGGCATCTTTCATAATCGCTCCTGAAAGACAGCCAACGTACGCAGCAACTGACTGCTTCACAGCATCAGGAAGCTCCTTTAGTAAAACGATATCAGAAACAGCAAATCGTCCCCCAGATTTCAGCACGCGGAATGCTTCGTTAAAGACCGCAGCCTTGTCAGGCGTTAGATTGATCACGCAGTTTGAGATAAGGACGTCAACTGAGTTGTCTGCTACCGGGAGATGCTCAAGCTCTCCGAGTCTAAAATCGACGTTTTTATAGCCGCCCTTACGCGCATTAGACCGCGCCTTATCGACCATTTCCGGGGTCATGTCAACACCGATTACCAGTCCATCAGCGCCGACTTTATTGGCAGCGAGAAAACAATCGAAACCCGCACCCGCTCCAAGGTCAAGCACCGTTTCACCTTTTTCCAGCGAGGCCAATGCGGTAGGATTGCCGCAGCCAAGGCCAAGATTCGCCCCTTCTGGCACTGAGTTCAGCTCTTCTTTTTTGTAGCCCACTGCCAAGCTGATGTCACTCACAAAATTGCTGGTCCCGCCGCAGCACCGATTCACCGCGAAACTGCGGGGCTCGTCCTTTGCCACCTTCGCATAGGCGTCTCTAACGGCGCCCTTTATCTTCTCCTCTTCCACAACAATTCACTCCTGTCCTAAAGTATATCCTTAAAAATGGGGCCTAAAAGGCCTTTAACTGGTCCAGAAAGTTCCTCGACCTTGATGAGAGAGATGCAACAGATGGTACCGTTTCGTTCACAGCCAACGACCGCCAGTTTGTCCCCTGCCTGTATTTGGGCGCGGTCGCGGATCTCTTTCGGCAATACCATCTGCCCACGCTCGTCCACGCTCACCACCGCTTCAACCTTGCAGGCATTCTTTTCAGAATCGCCAGGCACACAATACGAGGCGTGATTTCCCATAGCACCTACTATATCTTCTTTTGACTATTTATATTTTTTAGATAAATCAGAATAATCAGAAAAAAGTGTTTATGTTACATTCTGTAACTCTATAGAAGCATTAACATAGACACTGCGCAATGTGGCACGTGACTAAAGCCGATTCTAGCGCTCCCGAGGTGAACTGGATTTTATGAAAAAGATCCCCCTTGTTTTACTGATGAGCATGTTGTTACTCTCCACAGCGGCCGCTGCTGGATGCACGAGCAACGTGACGCCTTCGCCAAACGCAACGGCAACAACAACATTGCCCGCTTTGCAGCTCGAGCGGCCGATGTGGATACTTACATCGCTTGCGACCGAAACGGGCATGAACAACACGCTGCCCAACACAACAATCACCGCTACGTTTGAAGACGGAAATGTCACTGGCTCTTCTGGGTGCAACCGCTACTTTGGAAGTTATCAGCTCAACAAAACACAGATTAAAATCGGGCCGATAGGATCAACACTTATGTTCTGCGCAGATCCGGATGGTGTAGTGACGCAGGAAACCAGCTACCACCTGCTACTCCTTAACGTAACTTCGTATGCAATCAGCAACGACACGTTGACCATGTCAGACAGTCAAGGTAACCCTCAGCTCGTATTTGAAGCAGCACTTTACACGACGATCGGGACTGCAACGACTTAACCTCGTTTAACGATGCACGCTTGATGTAAGTGTTCGCATCGCCTTCATTACCTCATTCGGCTATATTAGGAGCGCCCATCAAGTAGCCGCCAAAACCTATGACCCAAAGAACAGATGGATAAACGATCCATCGTTCAGCGCCTCCGTTGCCTATAGCCGAAAAGAGGGGGGTGGCATCCCCAAAGATGATGACCAGCACGAGACCTGCGAACGCGATGACCCCCAGTACAACTGAATGTAGCGAAATGGTGAACGCTCCACGAAATAGGCCACTATAGCTGCTACAGCCCCGGCTAAGAAGGCGAGAAGCGCGAATAGAGTATGGGCAACAAGGCTCGCGTCGTTGCTCCCGTTAAAGAGGGCTGCTCCTATTGCGCCGACGCCAAAGAGCCCAAGAAAAAGTGCAAGAAGTCCAGACGACCTGGTGTGTCCAAAAGCCCGAAAGATGCAAAAGGCGCCACCGATTAAAAGCAGGCCTGATACCACGAGAGTCGCGCCAAAGATAGTGGCAGCAGGTTGGTTGATTATGCTATTAGGCGGGCTTGTGGCTCCTAAATCGCTTCTATCATTTTTTGCGGTGCTATAGCCAGGATACGTTGCTTCAGCGGTGATTATACCCATGATTGCGACGATACCTGCGATGAATAACAGCGCGCCAGCGACGCTTTTGCACTTCATATGAAGAACTAGCGACCTCACGGACTTAGTGTTTTCTCGCGAATAACTTCAGTGCCCAGAAAACGGATCAATGTGAAACCTATATCTTAAATGATCCTCTTCGGTTATTCACGCTAATAGAAGCCGCTTCTTCAACGGAGACGTGAATCCACTATGGAATCATCCGCTATCATCGCCCTCCTGACGTTCCTTATAGTGTACGGCATTTTAGCAACAGAGAAGATCAACAGGACAATCATCGTCGGTGCCGGCAGCATTGTCCTGCTCGTCCTCGGCGTCTTAGATCTGAACGAAGCAATCAACTACGTCAACTGGGAGACTATCGGCCTCCTGCTTGGGATGTTCGTCATCGTTATTGTGTTGTCCGATTCGGGGTTCTTTTCATATCTCTCGTTTGTCGTAGCAAAGAAGCTCAAGTACGACCCTCGGACGATGCTTATTGTGTTCCCGCTCCTCGCTGGGTTGCTCTCAGCCTTTATCGACAGCATCACCGTCATACTTTTTTTAGCCGCACTCACTATTGAGATTGCAAAAATTCTGAAAATTGACCCGGTTCCACTCGTCGTCGGTGAGGTTGTCATCGCGAACATAGGTGGTTCGTCAACGCTCGTCGGAGATCCGCCTAACGTTATTCTCGGAACCCAACTCGGATTTGGATTTAACGCATTTGCAGTCAATAACGGTCCTATTGCCGTAGTCGCTGCTCTGGTCGCAGTCGGGGTGCTCTTTCTGATGCAGCGAAAAAACATCGCTTCTTCAGTTGCGATCGACACCTCTGCGCTCTCTGCGATTCGTGCGGAGCGCACAATCACCAACAAGTGGCTTCTCCGCCTCGGTCTTGGCGCCCTTGTTGCGGCAGTGACCCTCCTTATAACTCACGAATACATTCAGCAAGTGTGGCATATTCCGGTAACCGTTCCCCTCGCTGCATTGATTCCAGCCTTTGTCCTCCTGCTCATTGGAGGACGAGAGACTGAGGATACCCTCAAAAAGGTCGACTATGACGTGCTGCTGTTCTTTATCGGTCTCTTCATCATCGTTGGAGGGCTTGAAAAAACGGGCGTCATAGCAACGTTTGCCAGTGGAATGGTGAACGCCGCAGCTGGCAACAATGCATTACTCATGTCTATGCTCCTTTGGGGATCCGGCTTTGCGAGCGGCGTGATCGACAACGTGCCATTTGCGCTGACCATGAGCTACGTCATCCGGGACATGTCGTTTGTTCCTTCGATCCTTGCGACGTCTTTGATGGTGTGGGCAGTGTCATTAGGCACTGACATCGGGGGCAATCTGACCCCCATTGGCGCATCGGCGAATGTCGTAGCTTACAGCTCACTGGAGAAGCACGGGACGCGCATGGGGTGGATTCGATGGATAAAAATTGCGGCTCCGCCTACATTGGTCGCTCTTGTGCTCTGCAATCTCCTCCTTTACGTAAAGTATCTTGTGGGGTTTTACTGATGGAACTTAGCCGTGGTGGTCATATAAAAGCCCTCATCTGCGTTGACGGATCGCCAGTCACGAATGAGGGATTTAAGTGCGCAGTGAATGCGCTGCGGACCGATATCGAGTACACGCTCTTATACGTGCTTGAAGAGCATGGCATCTACGACAGCTACAAAAGAATCTTTAAAGAGGACCTGGAACGAATAGAAGAACTCTTTGAAGACGTCGATTCAGAAAAAGAAGCGGCAAAAAAGATCTTTGTTCTCCCATTGTGCGAATATATGCGCGAGTACGGCCTTACCGTACGCGCGATCGTTCGGGAGGGTCCAGCTGGCGAAGAGATATTGGACGAGTTACGCGATGGTAAATACGATCTCGTGTTACTTGGAGATAGGAAAAGCCTCTCGCCAGCCAGGCGACTCTTGGGTGGGACGCTTACCGAAGTAATGGGTAATGCTGACTCGTGCGTTATGATCGTTCGGCCTCCTCGACCGTAGCGCTGTGTCCAAATAGCCAAGAATAGGCTATGACTACGTTGTTTATTGACAAGAATAGTGAATAGTTACGTGGCGTTAACTGGCATCAATCGCTTACGTAATTCTTCTAATACAAAGATCGAAAGGCACATGGCAAAGACAAACGCAAGCTCAGAGGGACCAACGGGGACCGTCCGAAAAGCAGACTGTAGCACTGGCACATACACCACGGCGAGCTGAAAAGCGAGAGCGACCAAGACCGATATTATTAGCCAACGGTTGGAGAGGGCGCTTCTGTGTAAAACAGAGTGCTCTGATTTGCAGTTAAACACATTTACAAGCTGAAAGATCGCAATCGTCAGAAACGCCATGGTGACCGCCTGTTCGCGGTTAGTGGATAGCACGTTAACGTAAAGGAGCAAGGTCCCGACGCTAATGATAGCTGCCATAAATGCGATCCGCTTAGACATGAGCTTAGAGATGATGCCTTCTTTTGTCTCTCGCGGTCGCTGTTCCATGACGTCGCGCTCCGCCAGTTCCAGCCCAAGCGGAATGACACACACCCCGTCAGTGACGAGGTTGATCCATAGAATCTGAACCGGGTAGAGCGGAAGTGGCAGGCCGATTATTATCGCTGAGAAAATGAAGAGCAATTCAGCGATATTGGTCGAAAGGAGATACAGAATCACCTTTCTGATGTTTGCAAAGATTCGCCGGCCTTCGCTTACCGCCTTGACGATCGTCGCATAGTTGTCGTCAGTGAGGATCATATCAGCCGACTCTTTAGCAACGTCGGTTCCACCCTTACCCATAGCGACCCCAATATCCGCGCTTATAAGAGCGGGGGCGTCATTGACCCCATCGCCTGTGACGGCCACGATATGTCCCTGTTTTTTGAACGCTTCGACGAGGCGACGCTTCTCTAAGGGTCGTATACGGGCAAACACCGATACCTCGTCTATTGATTTGGCAAGCTCAGTGTCACTCAACGCGTTGAGTTCGTCGCTTGTCAATATGGGGTCCATCTTTCCCGTAATGCCAAGCTGGACACCTATGGCCTTTGCCGTATGGGGGTTGTCCCCGGTAACCATGACCGTGCGAATGCCCGCCTTTCTGCTCACGTCGAGTGCGTTTTTCACCTCTGGTCGTGGAGGGTCTTTCATGCCAACGAGGCCGAGAAACGTGAGTCCCACGAGCGATTCATCGTCGATTAGTGCCGTGCTGCTTGCGCTTCCGTTCGCGTGCTCGGAGGAAATGTCGCGCGTGCCCGCCGCGAGCACCCGTAATCCGTTAGCTGCCATCGTTCGGTTGGCCTTCAAGATCTCTTGCACGACGTTTTCGTCGATGGTCATTTTCGATCCATTTGCTATGAGGGTTTCACAGCGAGCTATAATGACCTCCGGGGCCCCCTTGACGTAGATCCGGTCGCTGCTCGCGGCAGCCATATACAGCTTCTCTGGATCAAAGGGAATCTCGTCAACGCGCGGATGCACGTCTTCGAGCGCCCGTTTTTCAATATCTATCTCCGCTGCTGCTACGAGGAGCGCTAGTTCTGTGGGATCACCAAAGGCGTTACCGTCGCCAAGCTGGGCATCATTAGCGTAAGCCATCGCTGTCAGTAAATCGCGCACACTTTCGTCTGTTTTCGCTGCAGTCCCGGCCTCACCTTTGACGGCAGCGCTAGATGTTTCAGCCGAGAATGGAACGATGCCTCCGTCTGGTACCCACAGCTCCTCAACGCGCATCTTGTTGAGCGTAAGCGTCCCGGTCTTATCTGTTAAAATAACGTCAGTCGAACCGAGCGTTTCAACCGCTGAAAGACGTCGAATGATGGCATTTTCGCCAGCCATCTTCCGAACCCCCACCGTCATCACTACGGTGATTACAGCAGGCAGCCCTTCGGGTATCGCTGACACTGCTTGGCTGACCGCTATAAGAAACATCTCAAAGAGCGAAAAATTGCGGAGCACGCCTACGAGAAAGAGGATGCCAACGATCACGATAACGAGGATGCCTATCCATTTTCCCAGCACCGCGAGATCCTTTTGCAGCGGTGTTTCTTCGCGTTCTGCGCTTTGGACAAACTCGGCTATTCTTCCGAATTCAGTAGCACGTCCCGTAGCGACGACAACGGCCTCCCCGCGCCCCTCAGTGACAACCGTTCCGGAGTACACCATGTTCGACGTGTGAGCGTGCGTTTGTTTGACCACCGTCTCTGATTCACCGGTAAGCATCGACTCGTCCACTTTCAGCGTTTTACAGGTAAACAACCGTGCGTCTGCTGGAACTCGATCTCCTGCTTGGAGTAGTATCACATCACCGGGTACTATCTGCCGCGTGTCGATCACCTCAGGAACGCCGGCTCTGACTACCGTGCTCTTAGGGGCGGCAAGTTCCTTCAGGGTCTCAAGGACGTTTTCTGCCTTATTTTCCTGAAAAAAGCCGATAATAGCATTTACCACCAAGATGAGCGCTATGACGAGCGCGTCCACGATGGAGCCAAAGAAGAGCGTTATCACGGCTGCGACAATCAAAATATAGATCAGCGGACTTTTGAACTGCCTGAGGAACACAAGGAACTTGTTCGGCTTTTTCCCTTGCGGAAGTTCGTTCGTGCCAACCGTCGAGAGACGTTTGGAAGCTTCAGCCTGAGTAAGCCCTTGCGGACTTGAGCTTACCAGGTTGAACGTCTCTTCTATACTCAAAGCGTGCCAGTCTTCAGGATATGTGGCTAATTTTATTCCTCCTGTTTCACGCAATGCATCTGCACTCTTTTTGATCCCCTCGTTTATGACCTTTGCTGTGAGCTTTCGGTCGCGTTGAAGGCGTCGAAGTGAGATCATAAGCGCTTAAGTCCCATAAGACAATCATGTCGTTTAGAAGGCCACAATACTAAAACTCAAAAAAAATATTAAAAATAACGACGATAACGGAGCACGCTACTATTAAATGGAGCGTAGACTGTTAAGGAACCGGTATCACATGCCATTTTGCTGCTACAACAGCCAAAAACAGCTCGCGCGCAACGGGGTAAAAGGCGTTATTGTTTCGACGGAAAACGTGAAAGCGCGACCCGAAACGGTGCTTATAGACGCGAATAGCGTCTATGTCGTGGTGACGTATGACACGATTTACGATGCGCTGCTCGGACATACCTATTGGTGTCACGAGGTAGCCAACGCGATAAAAAACCGAAATACTATTTCTAACGCGCTGCGCGAACAAATTACGCTAAAACCTCGCCACGAAAATGATCCCGAGTACTTAGAGAGCATCAAAATAAGCGCAGATTGCGTTAATTGTTAACAAAATTAGCTAAACTCAAAAAATACGTGGCGAGCATCGTCCAAATCAGCTGAGGGCCACTTAAGAAGCTTAATATATCATCTTTTGCTTTTTTGCCCAAAATCCTCGCCTTTTGCCTTGCTATTTATTATCATCTGATTGGGGTTGTCGGGAGAGAATAGTCTGAGAGATAAAGGCAATCTTTCAAACAGATAGATAAAACAACGCGGAAGGGTGCAGTGGCTCACTCTAACAATTGAACTTTTTTATACATTCACAACGCATGTAGTAGTGTTGACTATGTCAGATGAAATAAGAACTGCAGATGTCAAAGGTAGTAAAGTCCAGTGGGACCCGGCACAGATGCGCAAGATTCAGGAACATCCCTGCTTTTCCGAAAAAGCGTGCCACTCATTCGGGCGGTGTCATGTTCCGGTAGCACCCAAATGCAATATTCAATGTAACTATTGTATTCGTGACTTTGACTGTGTGAATGAAAGCCGCCCCGGCGTCACAACAAAAGTACTCAATCCTGATGAGTCTATGGAATTGGTTAAAGAAGCACTTGACAAATATGAATACATTAAGGTCATAGGGATCGCCGGGCCGGGTGAACCGCTCGCAAACGAAGAGACCTTTGAAACGCTTCGCCGCCTTCACGAGCAGTATCCTAACGTTATCAAGTGCATCAGTACAAATGGACTATTGCTCGCCGAAAAGATCGACCTGCTCGAGAAATATGATGTGGGCAATATCACCGTCACTCTTAACGCCATTGACCCGGAGATCGGCGCAAAGATCTACCAGTTTATTACTTACAAGGGCAAAACCTATACGGGGATCGAAGCTGCAAAAATTCTCCTCACCCAGCAGTTAAAAGGCATTGAAGAGGCGGTAAAGCGGCATATGATCGTGAAAATCAATACGGTCTATATCCCGGGCATCAACGACGAACATATTCCAGAGATTGCAAAAAAGGTAAGCGAAATGGGAGTGTACACGTTCAACGTTATCCCCCTTATTGCACAATACAAGTTTGCCGATATTACGCCGCCCACACCAGAGATGAAGCGTAAAATGCAGGACGAATGTTCAAAATACTTAAAACAAATGCGCCATTGCAAGAGATGCCGGGCAGATGCGATCGGAAAACTTGGAGAAGATGTTCAGTCCTGTCTATACGAAATTAAATGATACTTTTTTAGCAAAAATTGCAGCACAGGTATCCCGTTTTTAGAAAAAGAATACGTTTCCTGAACGTCAGCAAGCGTCTGATCGCGATAGAAAGTCGTTTCTCTCGAACTGCAGTGAGCAATTGTGATTCGAAATACTGTATCTAACGTAATGTACGCAGCAAAGAACGCTGTGCTCTTCTTTTTTTACGGCATTACGCGGTAAAATCCCGCTATCAGTTTTACGAGATTCGCAGGTTAGGCAGAGCGGATCACAAGGTGAGAGCTAAGCCAACGGCGTCTTGTCAAGTGTCGTCTGGATAGTGAGGAGCACGTGCAAGATGTTATGCATTTCGCACCTTCTCCAGTCGCATTATTGCAGGAGGCTCAGCCTGCGCGGTCAGTGCTCAAGCAAAGAACAGAAGGGTTAGGACAATCCGATAATCTTTCTAATGCGTTTCTGACTCTGCTCCGGTTCGTCCGTCGTATTTACGATGTAAACTGAGACTCTTTGAAGAAGCGCGCGAAAAAACGTCTTTCGAAGCCTTCGCTTAAAGGGGGTATTTACGAGAAAATGTGGATTGAAATAGTTGTTCCGTTCAAACATTGTCAGTGCTTGGGCCGCTGTGAGGCCTCGAACAAACTCCAAATCAGTTGTGTCGCGTTTTAGGATAATTAGTTTGGTAAGCGTTGTTAGTGGCAGAATGCGCCCCTTTCCAATTGCTAGTCGTAGATCGACGACGGCGCGACCTTCGCTGTCAAACTCCGCATGTTCAACTAGCCAACTAAACTCACTCCAGATCTTAGCGAGATCTGCGCGGATGTAGAAGTTCTTTTCTGAGTTGTAGGCTAGTATGTCCCGTCCATAACTCCGCAGGAAGGACCAGTCATCTGAAACGACGCGCACCTCAGGGTGTCTCAACAAACCATAGGTGTGAGTCGTCTTTCCAGCTCCTGATTCCCCGAGAACGCACACCCCTTGCCCTTTATAGTCAAGACATGCGCCGTGTAAAGAGAAGATGTCGTGTTCGTCTTCAAGAACGTCTCCTGCGACGCTCAACGCCAGCGACTTGACCCAACCGTAGTAGTTGAAGTTTAGAAGGAATGCAGTCTTTGACTGAGGGTCATAGTACACCGTATTCTTCTCTTCCTCCGGATCGTTAACGACATAAAGGCGTCCGTGCGACCGAATGTTTTGTGAAATAAAATAGAAGCTCTGGCCCCAGCGCGTTGCGACCGATTGCGTGTCGGTTAGGAGCTTAATGCAGCACCCATAAACGTCCGATTTAACCTCGTAAGGAGTCTGGGAACCAAATCGTTCTACCATCTTCTCCTTGCCTTGGATCGGAATGAGCTTAATTGTGTACACGTTAATGACCTCTTACCAAAGACACGGGACAAGAATCTTGAAAAACCGGATATTCTACAGTATTAATCAGTTAGATGTACTCTTTCCAATCCACAAAAATCTGACTATGAAAATCGACATCGCTGCGTTTAACTGAACGTAAAAGTCTTAAGTTTAAGATACTCCTTTGAGTTTGAACTGCAAACGATACAAAGATTCAACGCGCTCGAGCGTTTCAACATCTTCAGGGCCCTTATCCTCTCGTATCCTGATGATACGAGGAAATCGCAGAGCGTAACCTGAAGCGTAGTTCTGGCTCTTCTGGATCTCATTAAATTTGACTTCGAGCACGACCTTCGGTTCAAGGTCGACGATACGCCCGCGCTCACTTATGATCAGGGGCTTAATCTCTTCAGTTAGCTCTTTAAGTTGTTCATCTGAGGCACCGCTCGAGACGCGCCCCACCGGCATCCACTGCCCGTTGTCCTCGTCTCGCGCTGCAAGCTCGAACGACGTAATCCATCCTGCTTTCCTCCCATGGCCATACTCAGCGGCGACGACGATGAGGTCAAGGCTCTCAAGGGTTTCCTTGAGCTTCACCATTTTCCGCCCACGTATCCCTGGGCTATAATCAGCGCTAAGCTCTTTCGCCATAAGCCCCTCGTGTCCTTCATCGATCGATTGTCTGAAAAATTCAGCTACAACCTTGGAATCGTCAAGAATCTTGAATTCAGAGGGCTTACATCGATCATCGAGGGGTATCACAGTTTTTTCAAGGAGCACACGTCGCTCTGCAAAGGGTTGATCAACAAGGCTGACGCCGTTTAAGTAGAGGATATCAAATGGGCGAAGTTGCATAGGGATCTGATGGCTCAGCTCTCTAACCTTATGCTTACGCCGGATCCTGTTTAACACGTTTTGAAACGGTATCACCTCGCCGGTATGTTTGTCGACGGCGATAACCTCGCAGTCAAGAATAACCGAATCAGCGTGAACGCTTTCTTTAACCGCCACGCGAATATCAGGAAGTGCCTCGGTGAGGTCCTCCATTTTGCGCGAGAAAAGCTTAATGTCTGGCCCTATCTTATGGACCTGAATCCGCGCCCCGTCATATTTCGTCTCAAACGCTGCTTGCCCCCCCATCACTTCTAACGCTTCACTCGCGTCGACGACATTTTGGGAGAGCATAGGCCTGACAGGACGCATCGGTTCGATATCGAGTGCTTGCAAACCAGACAGCCCTTTTGTTTTAGCAATTCTCGCTACGAGACCGATGTCGTTAGTAAGCATCCACGCGCGACGTACAGCGTCAGACGGCACGCCGAAGCTCTGGGCAACGGCATCTTCGGTCACGCCCTCTTTTGAGCCTATCAAGAGGTTGCGCATCGCAAGACTTACCACATAATAGGCCTCCCGCGGCGTGGCACTGCTTAAGAGGCTGACGAGCATTCGATGTTTCTTCTGCGCAGAGCCTTTCCCTGTCGTTGCGGCCATTTCCTCAAACTGATGGTATAACTCAACGACGGTGAGATCCTCCTCAAACGCCGCAAGGCTCATTGCGACCTTCTTTCCAAGAAGCTGTTCCGCTGTAATGCCGAGATGTCCTGTGTCGCGATAGCTCTCCACGACCTCATCGTTGCTTTTGCCGCTAATGTCAGCAATAACCTTAACCACCGTTTTTCCGGCCACGCCGGTATCACGCGTGTCCCAAGCAGGAAATATTCGACCGGTCAAAAAGGTACAGATGATCTCAATAACATCCTCAGAAGCTCGCGCTAAAAAACCAGCGATGATGTCAGTCTTTTTGAGTCTCGAAGAATACGCGCTCAGCTCATCGAAAAGGGAAGCAAGCTCAGCGAAATACATTACTGATCAATACGGCCTTACGGGCTTAACAATACCGTTGTGAAGTCGAGCAGGTTTAGCTTTAATGCTTCAAGTGGCCCTCTGGCCCATCGTTGTGGCGCAGTATTCAAAGTTTCTTCGGGATCTCGTCTCTCTTCTGCTGGTATTCCTGCTGGGAGATAAGGCCCTCCGCGCTCAGCTCGTTCAACTGCTTGAGCCTCTCATCAGCGTCATTTACGGCCTCAGAGCGGACTACCCCGACCCCTCTCTGGATCGACTCGAAGGAGTGGATGACTTCATTCACTTTTTTGACCACACCGAACGGGTTCCCAACGTCCTCCCAGGTGACTTCCCCTCCGCTCATAAGCTTGATACCAGGGCGCTGATAGTCGATCCCGCCCTCTTCGCCGGCGGTGGCGTAGAATACGTCCCCGTAGCCGAGAAAGCGCTAGTACCATGGCTGGATCACGGTGACGTTTTGGATACGATCTAAATTCAGCTCCGCGTACCTCAGGCTGAAGATGCCATAGCGGGTGATGATGCGCTGGTCGGTTATGACAAAAAGCACTCGAGTCATGTAGATGGCGTGCACTAGCAGGTAGATCAACGAGTAAATCAGAGGAATAAGCAGCACCAAAGCCATCGCGCCACTCGTGCCGAATAGATAGACTACAGGTATGATGATGATACCTATTACCCCGACGATCAGGCCATACCGTCTGTCCACGATCATCATCAAAGCGCAGGCGATGAACGCCACGACAATGGATGCCGCGTCCTTTGGTCCAAGCCAGAGCGAGATGGTGTAGATGAGCGCGAGGATGACTAGAAGAGCGCCTCTGCCGAGGATGACTACGGTCGCGGGCTTTCCCCGCCAATGGATGGTCTCGCCATCCACTAAGTACTTAGAGGCGTCCGCCCCTGTGTTGGAGAATTTGTTTGGACCTTTCTGACCCCCGGCCATTCCCCACCCCGCGCTTGTGTGTCAAAGCAGGAATAACGCGACCATACCTCAAGCTTATAACGCTCCCATTCCCTGAGAAGGTCGAAGGGAACCTCAGAGCTTGCCTTTGGCCTCACGTAAGATCAACTTAAAAGCTATTTACCTTTTGGTTTTTTTTCGCTCAGATCTCGCCGATGAGTCCATAGGCAAACGTCGCCTTGCTCACGAAGATGCTGCAAGGAACGCATGGAGTAACGATTACGGTATACCCCCGCGCGCTTGTATCCAAGCCACGAAGACCGCTCTATCTGCTCCGGACTATCAACACTGGAACTTTAGCCCCTCGTATAACCTTATCTGCGACGCTTCCGATAAGCAGGCGATCCAAACCTTTTCGCCCGTGCGATCCGATAACGACGAGATCGATATCGTGACTTCCTGCGTAATTGTCCAGTTCTTCGGCCGGGTGCCCATCAAGTACTGCTGTAACAATACGATCTTCATTCACGCCGCGCGAAGCCAGGTCTTTTTTGGCATTCGAAACGATTTGTTTTCCCTCGTCGAGAAGCACGTCGTACATGTTCTCCCACGAAGTGTCAAGTGGATATGCCGTGAACCCCGCGATGTCAAGCACATAAGCAACATGCACGGTCGCATCGGCGAGTTGTGCGAGATAGGCCACGTGGTCATAAACGGGGGGCATAAGATCCCCGCCATCGGTTCCAATCAATATTTGTTTATATTCCATAGAGATCCCACATTAGACCCCTAATGCTCCTTCTTCAACAAGCCCTTTTCGCTCAATCTCAGTTCCTTTCACTTTGACTAAAAGCGTCACCAAGACGCCTACGAGCGAGACACCAAGCGCGGTCAGAAATATGTAGTTGAACGCCGTCGCGTTGGGTAGCAGAGGCCCCATGACCGGGCCGCGAGGAGTTTGAATGACGAGAGGCGAGACATACCGCGCAAGGAGCACTCCTGCAATGGTAGGCCCTATAACGCCGCCAATCGTCCTAAAGATTGTGTTCATGGCGGTAGCAATCCCCGTCTCCAGCTGTGATACCGACTGTATAATGATGTTAATCATCGACACCATCATGAACCCTAGCCCGACTGACATTATCATCAGCCCAACGACGACTTGTGCTTGTGTATCGTGTAAAACGTACAAGAAGTAGAAGCTTATTGAAAGCACGATACTGCCTATTACTAACGGTAGTTTTGCGCCACGTTTGTTGACGAGAATCCCTGCAAGCGGGCCAGCGGCGAGGAGGAGTATCGAACCAGGAACTTGGAGCAGTCCTGCCTCAAAGATGCTCGAACTGAAGCCAACGGGTGGCGGGGATTGGACGAGGTATGTAACAGTCTGGAACATCATAAACATCCCAAGACCAACGACGAACGCTGAGATGTTCGTCAAAAAGACGTTCCGCTTACTGAGCACTTTTAGGTCTATCATCGGATCGCGCACGCGCGACTCGATGAGGACAAAGAGCACGATAAACACCAATGATACCGCGATTAGGTCTAAAGTGTAGAGTGAGGTCCACCCCCAACGCTCCCCCTCAGTCATCGCGACGAGGAACGTGAGGATTGCAACCGAGAAGGTGATGGCTCCGCTAATGTCAACCTTAGACGGGTTACGAATCGGAGATTCTTGCAACTTGTAAATAGCCAGCAGCGTTATAGCAATGGCAATCGGAACGATCGTATGATAGGTCATCCTCCACCCGAAGTTCTCGCTAATCCATGCGCCGACAACGAGGCCAATTGCCGCCCCAACGCCGAACATAGCGCTGATGATGCCCGTCGCCATCGCGACCTTTTCCGGAGGAAACTCATCTCTAATAAGCGCGTAAGCAAGCGGAAACATACCCATGCCTAAGCCCTGCAACGCTCTGAAAATCAACAAGCTTTGGATGTTCCAGGCAAATCCGGTCGCGATCACTCCAAGGGTATAAAGACTCATACAGATGACAAGGAACTTCTTTTTACCATAGGTATCACCGAGCTTGCCAAAGATAGGCGTAGCAACTGCCCCAGCGACTAAGTAGATGGAGAGTATCCACGACGTCCATGTGACAGACGAGTTGAACTCAGCCTGTATGGTAGGTAGTGCGGGGATAAGCATCGATTCGGTGAACATAACCATAATAGCTATGAGACTCAAAATGACCAGAATGAAGCCCGTTCCGTTTTACTTAATCTGAGCTGTGTTTGTTTCGTTCATTGCTACTCACTCATTGAAGATGCCAAAGACTTATAAAACCGTTGCGCGGTGCCTCGTGCCAGGTTGCAACTTGGCTGTTAATATCAGCCAATTACATATCAGAGATAAACATAACAATAATTGTTATATATAAAAATGACGCATGGTGAATGATGACCAAGCAAGGGCTTGTTACGCGACATACGCTTACAGTATACTCACTTTTCGTGTTATATTTTCTTCTAACTGAGGGTCCTATGAGCGGCTATGAGTTAGCGAATCTCATCAAGGAACGTAGCAAAGGGAGATTTCGAGCGACCGCTGGCAATGTTTATCCACGACTGCACGAATTGAAACAGGCGGGTGACGTGACGGCAGACGAGCCGATGGGAGGGCGCGAGAAGATCGTTTACAAAATCACAGAGCAAGGAAAACAAACCCTTCGTCAGGGTGCGCTCGAACAACGGCAACACATCGAAACCTTTCTTAAGATGATTGATCACGTTGTCGACGTTACGGAGCCAAAAAACAATTCCATCTGAGCAGTCAGAGTCCTAAATTATCCGATCATTAGCAGCGTCTTATTGTGCTTCTGGTGACTTTTTGCTTTGAACGCTTCTCGCCGATCTTCGTTCTTTTTCCGTACAAGACTGGCTTACGATGTCATCCTAAAACGCTATTTCTAGTCAATGAGTGAAATGCTAGCAGCTAAGTGGCTTAAGGCGTCGGTGTCGGAGGCCTAGGTGTCGGTGTCGGAGGCGTCGGTGTCGGAGGCCTAGGTGTCGGTGTCGGAGGCGTCGGTGTAGGTGTGGGCGTTGCTGTTGGGAAGAACGTGGGCGTTGCTGTTGGGAAGAACGTGGGCGTAGGTGTGGGCGTTGCTGTTGGTGTCGGCGAGGGGCTTGGAGAAGGTGTCGGGGTTTCCGATGTAACCTCGATTGGCTGGGAGTTTTGACTTTGAGTCAGTGAGAGGACTGCTATTGCCCCTAAAACAATTAGCGCAAGGGCGACTATGCCGATGATGATGACTTTCTTTCCCCCAAGTGCCCCGCTAATTCGCTCCAACAAAAGTGGATTATCGTCCTCGAGCGGGGGTTCATATGGTGGTGTCTGCAAAGGCGCCTCTTGATCGATGACTGGGCCCCCACACATCGGACAGAACGAAAAATCGCCTGGGAGGATCAGTTTACACGATGTGCATAGCACCTTTTTTTCATCCATCCCGTACTCGCCTCGGATTGCTTTTCGTAATCTCCACGTGTTGCGTACTACATGCAGTCAGTAATACGCAGTTAAACTTGTCGGTTGCGCTTAACCCTGTTATGCAAGACGCCTTACGTCGTCAACGAAAATAGTCTTTTTTGTCTTAACGCTGACTATATGTAGCTGTTTTCCGCAATTCTTAAACGAAAACGCAACATGGGCTAGACCGAGTAATATCGTAAGACGCTTCGAACGTTAGCTAATTGGGATCGCTTCCTGCTGCAAGAGTCAGGATGCCAGGTCCACGAGCAAATCTTGAGCTAGTCAATGTCGTTGCTGACGAAGGGACTGAAGCCCAGTTCAAACACTTCCTGACGTTTGATGAAAGGAAAGCCCCGCGCAACTCACAGCAGGAGTTTCTGGCCGTATGTGGCGTCGTCGGCATGGGACAACTCCTCACGCAAGGCAACCCCGAAGCCCTAAAAATACTCCGAGCGGCTGCTTCTGATTCGCGCTGGCGCGTGCGCGAAGGCGTAGCAATGGCGCTCCAGCGCTTCGGCGATACAGATATGGAGGGGATCCTTACCGAGATGGAGCGCTGGAGTCGAGGCAGCTTCCTTGAAATGCGGGCCGCTGCTGCTTCTTTGTGCGAACCCAGGCTGCTGAAACAGGCTGAACACGCAAAAGAGGTCCTCATTATCCTAGACCGTATTACCAAATCGATTTCAAGCGCTAAAGATCGCAACACGGACGGTTTCAAAGCCTTAAGAAAGAGCATGGGATATTGCTGGAGTGTGGCGGTTGCTGCGAATCCCGATATTGGGAGGCCTATGCTGGAACAGTGGTTTTCAACCAAAGATAAGGACATACGCTGGATAATGAGAGAGAATCTTAAAAAGAAACGACTCCAGCGAATAGATGCGGGGTGGGTGCAGGATTGCCGAGTTCGGCTCGAGCAGAAAGAAGAGTGACCGCAGGAGCTAAGATCTTTTTTTAGGCTGTGAAGTCACAGTGCGGGACCACTATCTCCTTTACGTCGTTTTCTTCTTTTTAGCAGATTCCCACCCCCCTAATTAGTTATACAGTGAAGCGGTTCTCGAAGCCAAGCGCTAAACCGAACAGTGTCCCTAGACGCTTTTTTTGAAATTGACTATTTCCTTAAATCGATCGTAATTATCAGTTATTTTCTAAAAATAGTTACTTATTTTTAGCAATCTACCGAAAATCATATAAATATAGAGTAATACACTCAACCGTACCTATGACGGAAGAAGTTAATTCTGAAATGGATGAGACGGATTCAGCGATCCTTCACTCTCTTACGAAGAACGCGCGGATTACGATTTCAAAGATGTCACAAGAGATCGACGTGCCTGATGCAACCATCTCGCACCGGCTCAAGCGGCTTGAACGGACGATGATCAAGGGGTACACAGTGATCCTCGACCCACAAGCAATCGGCCTCGACATGACCGCGATTATCATCATCCAGACAGAGACCGAAAAGCACAGCGCGGTGAAAATCGCGCTCTCGAATCTCGAAGAGGTTTCAGAGGTGTACAGCGTGTCGGGAGAATATGATCTTCTGATAAAGCTCTGGGCTCACGACATGGAAGAGCTCAATCACGTCATAAACAGTAAAATACGCTCGATTGACGGCGTTGACGATCTGACCGAAATGATCGTTATGGAGCGTGTCAAGGAGGAAATGACCCCACTGATAGAGTAACGGAGGGAAACCGATGCCCTTTCTAAGCGAGATGATAAAAAAGCCAGTAGTTGACAACGCGGGAAAAACGGTCGGAAAACTCGTTGACGTTATCGTTTCAGCCAATCGTCCCTATCCGAAGGTCAATGCACTCAGCGTCCGTACGGCAAAAGGTACAACTGTCGCCATCCCGTCGGGGCAAATTGAACGCTTAGAAAATGGCATGCAGCTGAAAGTAAAGGCAGATGACGTCGCTCCATACGAAAAAGAGGAGCACGAGGTGCTTCTTGCGGCTGATGTGCTCGACCGACAGGTCGTTGACGTTGAGGGAAAGAAGCTGCGCCGCGTGAACGACCTAAAGCTTGCCCGCACGAATGGCTCTTACCGGCTTATCGGCGTAGATATCGGCGCTACGGGGCTTTTGCGACGACTTGGAATCGAGCGCATGGTAGAGCGCGTGGGGATTCATCCCGAAGAGAATTATATCGCTTGGACAGACGTCGACTCGATACGAAGTGATCCGATGAGCGTGAAGTTGACCGTCCCTAAGTACAACGTAACGCAGCTCCACCCCGCGGATATTGCTGAGATCGTCGATAAGCTCAATCTTCATGAGGGACTCACACTCATCAACTCTCTCGATGAAGAGGCGGCAGCCGACACGCTCGAAGAGACAAGCGAAGAGCGGCAAGTCTCGCTCATCGAGGGCATGGACGCTGAACGCGCCGCCGATATTCTAGAAGAGATGTCACCAGACGACGCTGCAGACCTCCTTGGCGACCTGCCTGCTGATCGCGCTGAAGCTATTTTGGACCTTATGGAGCCAGACGAATCGGAGGACATAAAAGAACTCCTGGAGTATCCAGAGGACACAGCCGGCGGTATCATGACAAATGAGTTTATCGCGGTTAACAAAGAGCAGACCGTCGAGCAGGCCCTCGGAGAAGTCAGGAAAGCCGCAAAATCGGTGGAATCAATTTATTATATCTACGTCACGTCGAATGGCAACGATCTCGTCGGCGTCACCTCGCTTCGGGAGATCCTGACCGCGCCTGCTGAAACGAAGCTTGCCACGCTCATGCATACCGATCTTATTACCGCAGACGTCAGAGAGGATCAACACGAGGTCGCCCGGAAAATTGCGAAGTACAACTTACTTGCGCTCCCGGTCGTAGAGAGGGAGACCATGATAAAAGGCATCGTTACTGTGGACGATGCTATTGACATTGTTTTGCCCACTGCGTGGAAGAAAAAAGTGCCAAAGATGTTTGGTTGATGATGAGGCCGGTCAATGGACTACAACCTCTTCCTTCGACACCTAAGAGGGCCCACGCTAACCAGAATTATCATATTTCTATCGATAATGGGCCCTGGCATTATCACCGCAAGCGTCGATAATGATGCCGGCGGTATTACCACTTATTCGCTCGCTGGTTCCCAGTTTGGCTACGTCTTGCTCTGGACGTTCATTCCGATCACAATAGCGCTCGCTATCATTCAAGAGATGGGCGTACGAATGGGAGTCGTGTCAGGCAAAGGCCTTGCCAGTCTCATTCGGGAACGAGCAGGCGTGCGCATTACTTTTCTCTTGATGTTTGCGCTGCTGTTGACGAATTTTGGGAATACCCTTGCTGAGTTCTCTGGCATCGCAGTGAGCGCGGGAATATTTGGCGTTCCCCGTTTGATTGCGCTTCCATTAGCGGCAGTATTTGTCTGGGGGCTCGTCGTCAAAGGGAGCTACAAAAGTGTAGAAAAAATATTTCTCGCCGCATCATTGTTATACGTCTCGTACATCCTCGCAGGGTTATTGGCGCATCCGGATTGGAACCAAGCGGCGCTGCACGTCGCAGTGCCCCAGATTAGTTACAACCAAGCTTACTTAGCAATGCTCATTGGCTTAGTCGGAACAACGATCGCTCCGTGGATGCAGTTTTACATTCAGTCTTCAATCGTCGAAAAAGGCGTACCTGTGAAAGATCTGATCTATTCACGAATAGATGCTTTCACCGGTGCGATCATCGTAAACGTCGTCGCTTTTTTCATCGTGGTGATGTGCGCCGCAACAATCTATACAAATGGAGTACACGTCAACAGCGTCGCCGATGTCTCAGCCGCATTGCTCCCCTTAGCGGGACAATATGCAGGCGTCCTCTTCGCGTTTGGCCTCCTCAACGCTTCCCTGTTCGCAGCCAGTATCTTACCTCTTTCCACGGCGTACGTCGTGAGCGAAGGCTTGGGTCTCGAAGCTGGCGTTTCGAAGAGTTTCAGCGAAGCGCCGGTATTTCACGGCCTCTACGTGGGGATTATCGCAGTAAGTGCGCTCATAATAATGATCCCGAACGCCCCCTTGCTTTCTATACTCTACGTATCTCAAATTATCAATGGGATTCTGCTGCCCATCATCCTGATATTCATGCTCGTTATCATTAACGATACGCGGGTGATGGGTGACTACGTCAATTCGAAGATTTACAACTACGTTACTTGGACGACCGTAGTTATCATGATCGGGCTAAGTGCAGGGCTTATAATTACCACGTTCTTATAACCGCATGGAAAAGCCCACATGTCAAAGCTAGTTAGCGCACCGCCTGACGTGTCCATCTCTCTTTCTGACGAAGATTTTTACTGCACCACCGTGTTGAGAAATAAAATTAAACGTAACGCCTCAACCTTCACGTGTCCACCTAACAAGTGATGACGCGACAGGGCTGACTCTTATCTAGAAAGACGGATTAACAGTAACAATATGACAGACAGCATCTGGAGTTCCTCGGAAGAGGTGGATGTATCCTTAGAGACCATCTTTACAATTATGAAGCGAAAAAGAAAGCTGCCGGCCCC
>CABEAE010000031.1_pt1 | contig 16257 bp, 16 predicted proteins | sample 3132301 | NCBI WGS metagenome assembly CABEAE01 (sample SAMEA5534342, study PRJEB31848) | metagenome | biome: tundra; feature: field; material: soil | place: USA | collected 2013-05 | depth 0.45 m
CTCATCACGATTACGGCAATGACGCCGAGCAGTTCGCCCGCAAAGATGAATCGCCAGCTGGCGAAGGACGTGAGTGCTCCTCCGTAGAGGGGGCCGATAGCAGCTCCCATAGCGGCGATGCCCCCCCAGATGCCAAATGCCGTCAGCCGGTCTTTGCCTTCGTAAGCCGCACTGACCATGGTAGTCGTCGCGGGGAACATCAGGGCGGCCCCGATACCCTCGAGAAGTGACCAACCGATGAAGAGCATGAAGACGTTAACGCTGAGAGCGGCAGTGATCGTTCCGATGCCGTATATGATGACGCCGACAAAAAAGGTCTTCTTCCTCCCCAAAACGTCCTGGAGCTTACTTCCAGTAAGCATGAAAGAGGCTATCGTAAGCGCATATATGGCGATTAAAGCCTAAATCGTGCTCAAATCAGTGTTTAAGTCCACGATCACTGCCGATATAGAAACATTCATGGCAGAGCTATCGAGAACGATGATGAAGATGGCGATGCACGCAACTAAGACGACTCCCCATTTGAACTGTGGCTTCTCTTCCATCGAAAACACCGTGGCAAATATTTAACGCTTACGAGACGTGTAATGTTGTCTATTTGTTATAGCGGGTTTTCGCTATACCTTTTGCGGTTTTTATCTGCAATTACGATTCGAGGACGCGACAAAAAAAGAGATAATTGTTTGGCGATTCGTGCTGTTCGCGACATCAGTGTCGTGATACAAAACCCTCACCTTACGTTCAATGAAATTGTCTGAAAGAGGTTACCCCCCTTTTCTGATTGCGGCTTCCGTTTCTCCGTTCGCTATTATTTTCATTTCGAGCGGATTAAATACTTAAAGAGAGATAATAACTTCACGTTTAAACTGATAGGAGGTGAAAATCAAATGGCTGATGAACAAAAAACTTCTATGTGGGTGCGCGTCGCTGAGATCATCGGCGGCATTATCGTCATTGCACTCGGCGCGGAGGCTTGGCTGAATCCAATAGCGACGGGGGTCGCGCTCGCAACTTTTCTAGCAATCGCTTTGATTATCCTCGGAATTCTGTCGTTCGTGCGAATCTTTGTTCACGGTATTACCGGATGGCAACGAATCCTCAACTTGATCCTGGCGATCATAGAGATCGCAATCGCCGCAATGATTATCGGAAATATCGTGGTCGGGATATTGACTATCGTCTTCCTACTGGGCCTAGGGCTGTTGTTTGCCGGTATAGCGAGCGCTTCGCGCGGCACACCTGGTTCTATCATCGTCGGTATATTGGGCATTATCGCCGGTTTTATCGTGATAATAAACCCTGTAATCGGCGGGTGGACGATGGTAGCACTCGCGTCAGTGTTCCTGATAATCTTTGGCTTAGAGTTGCTAGTATCAGGTGCCTTGGGAAAATGGGTGTAATACCCATTTCTTCTTTTTTTATAGATAAAGCACGACTAGACAGGATATTATTCAGGGCCCAGTTGCCCCTGTTAAAACTGTCCTCAGCTAGAGCTTTATTTCGATCCTGCGTAGTCAGGTCGTACCTTCTACCGCAAAATCACCCTGAGGTGCACCACGCCGGCTCATCCGCTCCTTGAAAGCCGCTCCGATCATAAGCGCTGTCGCGGCGGCGAGGGCTATATATCCAAGCTCTTGAGTGGTTGAGGTCACAAAGGTAATAGTAAGTAAGATGGCAGTAAATGGCGCGCCCAAAGCGAACGAGACCGCTGCTGTCACGATGCACGTGACGAGCAAACCGGCTGGCACGCTTGGGAAGAGCATGTTGGTGGCAAGTGCTATCATAATGGCAGAGAACATCGTCGGGAAGATTGGCCCTCCGAGATACCCCGCCTTACTCGAGAGTGCAAGGAGGAGGACCTTTAAAATGGCGAAGCCAAGGAGGACCAGCACACCATATGCTGCCGGGTTAGCAGCTATAGTGTGGATTTCAGCTTCGCCGGAGAACATAACTTCGGGGACAAAGTAGACGATGACGGCGATGATCACGCCTGCAGCCATGATGCGTACCATGAACCGATCCTTGAACACCTTATCCATGATCGTGCCGATTCCCTTGAATGATATGCCAATGAAAATCGCCACCAGGGACCCAACTATGCCAAGAACGATCGCAAGGATCGCGTACGTCAGTGTGATCACAGTGACCGGCGTCATGGGGAGGCTGCTGGCGAACGCCGGAAATCCAATCAACGAAAAACACATGTAACCGATAGCCCCAGCAACCAGGTTCCACGCGAGGAAACGCACGCTCCCTTTTTTCTCCTGCAATTCGGTGGCGAAGACCGCCGAGAAGAGGGGGTTGCCAAAGAGGCCGTTGAATGCCGCGGCGATTGCCGCCATCATGAATCCGAGCCTCGTCTCTTCAGCCAGCTTGACCTTATCACCGATCCATTCGGCGACTTCAACCACAAGAAAGGTTAAGGGGGCCTCCGGACCGACAGCCGCTCCGGAAAGCAGCGAGAAGAAAGACGTAAGGAGCGTACCGGGAAACGTTTTGTAATCAAGTTTCCCCCCCTTTAAAACAACTTCGAAGCCTCCGTTAATTACGTTCGGGGCTCGGAGGTACTTTCCGCAGAGCCCGACGAGCAGCGAAAAGAAGAGGACGCCGACCGGGATCATCCAGCGGTTGGCAATGACAAAGTCACTCCCCCAAAAAGACGTATTAAGAAAGTGTAATGCTGCAAACCAAACCAGTGAGAAAGCGACGGCAATGAAAGCGATGGTTATGATCAGAGGGATCCTTGGAACGCGATCGCCGAGAGACGGTTCCGTTTGGCACTCCGCCGCACCTTCGGGCACTCCTTTATCTGTCATGCTCCTATTTTGTCCAGCTAATCGGTGTCTTTGTACATCAATGGCTATTCTCCTGTCTTACTGTCTGACTGAGGCTTATTTCTTCCGATTCCGCACCGTCTAAACCTGTTTAGATCATTGCTGCGCCTTTGGAACGGTTCATTTATCATGATTTGCAGTTGCTGCCGACGTGAATGATAGTAATCGTCCTAGTCAGATGGAATCTTAGCGTGTTACACGACTCCGCGCACACCGTGTGTCATAATTCAACAACGAGGACATTACGTGCCCCATCGTCGGTTAGTGGAATCTGATCAGCACTACCTACTTATAGCTAGTCAAGTCGGGAAAACTTTAGCCCTGCAGCTGTTTCAACAATGCTGTAATAACACTCTAGCTTCGGCAAATGGCAACGAGTAGCCGGTCTTTGTGAAAACTCAGCTACAGGATTTCTTAGGTTCTATTACGCTGTTTTTCGTCCAATTATGGTTTATAGCGACGTGGTGAGGGCATGCACATATGCATTCTTCCGATCCTTCCCTTCCTTCCCACATGCATTTTTTTCGTCACCCAATATAGCCCGTACAGCCCCGCCATGATGGTTGGAACAACGGTAAAAATGACGAGCGTGGCAGCCACGAAAAGGGTTACGAGTAGATTTACGAACAGCAGCATCACCGTGATAAAACGAGATGCCATCTTGAATGAGCAGTGTATCATGCGTAATGGAGCCATTATAGGCCACATCAGCATTCTCATTGGCCAAAAAATTAGTTTAAAAAGTCCCATCTTTTAACCTCCGTGATTTTGGCATCGTTAGACGCCTCGCGCTCTCGACTTGCTAAAAAGCCAACAACACCGAATCGTTACTGCAGCCCTCAATAAGCTTGATGGCGGTTTTTAGCTGATGAGAGGGTTTTATTTGCCAAACATTTTAATAATCTTCGGGCCTTTATAACACTTTCCCTCCTTATTAGGAGGGCGTGCGTCCGTTCTTCTATTTGATTGTTCCACGAGACAGCTATGTAAGAACTACAGTCTTCCTGGCTACAGTTCTAGTACTAATGGGTATCAGTCATCGATTCGAGATCAAATCAATCCGCACTTGGCCGATCGTTCTGGCTCTTGTGCTGCTGTCATTCGGTATATTGAGGCTATGCACGCTTCTGCGAATATTAAATCTCTGGACGATTTCGTCTGTGACTTCCCTTTATAAATCCTCTTGGCGATACGCCCTAAACTGCCGTGTTTAAAATCAAGGGCCAGGCTGTTTGGAATTTCCACGAGAATGTTATCCTCCCGGTGGCCGGAGTAGATATCAAAATATATCTTTTTTCGTGCAGCTAAACCCGAGAAGCCTGCTTATGATCCGACAGTTTTAAAGACTTAGATGTTTTTCTATCTCCGGGACACCATGCGGGAAGAATATGAAAGCGTCGGCGATTTAACCTTCTATCTTGACGATCAGATACAAACTGGGCATGGCTTTGCTAGATGCTCAATCAAGCGGGATGAAATACACGCGGGGACTTTGGAAAACCCAAGGGCCACTGTTGACGGACTGGCGGACATATACGGCGTAATTTTCCTTGATCCTAAGGAAGAGCAGAGGTTGTTGCCACAGCTCTACCAGCATCTTAAAACTGACAAGCAGATTCAACTTGATGGTGACTTTATAAACAAACACACAGATGCGTTTATACCGTTGAGGCCCGTGGTCCACCTCTCGCGAATCGATATGTCAAGCCCTGAAACCATCATTTGCGAATTTGACTCAGCCCATATATCAATAATCAGCAGAGGCTAACTGACAAGTGAGCGATTCACAGCGTCTTTTTTTGAGCATCTAAATAAGATAGACCTAGGAACAAAAGCTGCTCTTGTTGTGCACGGAGACGGTGTTGCGCCGTTTTGCAATGGCTGCGGCACTAGCCAGCACCGATACCGCTGCCGAAATACAGAAACTGGCAGATCTCCACGCATCAGGCGCACTAACGGACGAAGAGTTCGCCGCGATGAAGAAGAAGCTCCTGGGATTATAGGGATATCTTCCCTTTTTTATTTCTTCCACTAGCATTTCGCGATTACATCGAGCGCTTGGCGGTCTGCGTCGCCGCGGTATTATCACAGACAAAAAATTTGAAGCGAAGAAGAAGCAGATTCTTGGCGCCTAGCTGAGCGAGGCGGGTGTTTTGGCCCTGGCTGATAGCAGCTAGCAGAAACAGTCGCATTTCTTTTTTGTTTCCAGTTTTGATTTCACAGCACACGCGAGCGCCACAGCTTACAAGCTGACGTGCGAAAAAAACCGCACCTGCTCGCCTGTGACCCAAACCTAAAGCCCTTGCGAGTCGAGTGTCCGGTCAAGGAGCGCTAGCCTCAGCTGAGGGCGGACGTTCTGCAAGCGCATCTTCTTCCTTTCGCTTATCTTGGTAGGTCCGGTACAGCGCGAGGGCAAACCCATACACCGCCGGCCCTACAATGACCCCGGCAAGGCCGAGCGCTGCAAAGGGAATAACGTACGCGAGAAGGGCAACGGGCTTTGGTATGCCCGCCTTGCTGCGACGCCCCAAGAGCGGTATCAGGTAGATACCGACGATGAGTTGGAATATAATAATGCTTAAAATGAGCACCACGATTCCTTTTATTGGGTCCCCGATAACGAAGAAGTAGAGCGAAACGGGGACGTAGACGAGAGCCCTCCCAATGATCGGGATGACCCCGACAGTGAGCATGAGGAATCCGAGCGTAAACGCATACGGCACGCCGATTATTGGGAAGAAAACGAGGGCGATGATACCGCTGATCACAGCAGCAAGAATATAGTTGACATAAAGTGCGTGGTATATCGAATTGAGGTGACCTAAGAACGCGTTCACGGCGCCCTGGTGATTACGGGGCGCGAGGGACTTGAACTCTGCTACGATGTGATCCCCATTGATGAGCAGGTACCAGACCAAAAGGGTGACAATGAACAGCTGAAAGAGATACAGCGGCGCCGCTTTAATAATGCCTTGTATGATATCTAATGCGGCCGTAACGAATGCAGTGAGGATAGCTGATCCCGCCTGTCCCGCGCCGGCGGTGACGTTTGTCACTACAGGAACCCCGCTTAAGCCCAGGGAGTACGCTAACGCGTTGCCCAGCGTTGTATTCGCCGTTCCTGTCGCGACCGAAAAACTCGTCAGTTCATTTGCGAGTATGTAGACGACTTGGAAGATCATCACCAAATATAGGACGATGATAAGGAGCATGACGAGGAACGCCGACAGCACACGTCTATGGATACGCCGCTCAAGCCACTGAGCCGGGAACCAGAGGATATACGCGGCCCAGAGCGTGAGGAAGATGACGTTGACCCACGGCCAGGAAATTAATAGAACTAAGAACGTAATGAAGAGCGCAATGAGCAAAACTACTGTGGAATAGCGTCGTTCTGCAAGGAAGCTGCCAATGTCGATCACATCTTCTATCCTTCTTGGTTCTCAGATCACACATTCGCGCGATCGAATATAAGAGCGCATTTTTCTTATATTAGGATTCTGATTTTGGCGGCCTCTTGGATGACATGATTCACGACTTCGAAAATAGAGGAGGCTATCCCCACAAAGCGCTTCCGAACTCTCAACTTGGACGTGTCTCTCAAGATAAACGCAATCTATGCTATCACAAACGAGGTGAGCAGCGTGAACTCGATCAAACGATGAGATTCGTCCTATTGGCCAAATATCGGTCGCAGTGAGTAGCAAGCGGCGCTGCGCCCCTAGATTGCTAATAAAATTGGATCAAATCAAAAAACTAATATATAGACCGGACATCTTTATCCCTTAGTTTTGAGGTGGTGCGCATCTAGCGCATGCCTAACAGAAGGAGTGCTAGTCATGGTTGACCTCACCTTTATCGAAAAAAGGAGTGGCAACCTCCTGCTCTATATCATCGTCATAGCGATTGTGCTCTTTCTTTTGTTCATGGTCTGGCCGTGGAGGTACGCCTTGATACTAACCCTCTGGGGCGCGTACGTCCTGTGGTGGCCGACGGTGTGGCTTGAAAAGTTACATTCACCGGCGGGGTTTAGCGGCCCTTATCGTTCTCATTGTCACTGGTGTTGTTCTGGCGCTGGCTCTCGTCAGCGTAACCGTCATCGTGGCTCTGCAAATCGAACAACTCGCTGCGTCAGCGTCAAACGCATCCATTAACACAGGGCTTATAAGCACCTTCAATGTCATCCCCGGCCTAGCAAAAGCAGGGCCCATCGCCGCACTCATCGGCGCTCTTGCGACCAGCGGTGGCGGCATCACATCCACGTTCATTGGCACGGCATGAGACGTTGTCCGGCAAGTTTTGGTCAGCATCCCCTTGTTGTTGCTCCAGCTTATTATCGTCTTTTTCCTGCTTTTGGGTATCCTTGGCAGGGGCGACACCATCGTCAACGACTTCAAGGGCGCCGTTCCACTAAAGTATCGGTCGATTACCAATCGATTCTTAGACCATCTCAACCCGATCTACTACAGCTTCTTCGTCATATACTTCGCCTTGGCCATCATTTGCGGCATACTCGCCGCCATCATCTACGGATTACTAGGCGTGCCGTTTTTCGTCACATTCGCAGTATTCATCGTGTTTGTGGGCCTCATTCCTTCCATCGGACGTGCCCTTATTTACGTCCCTCTCGCGCTTTGGCTCATAATTCCAGGGAATACGATCACCGGGCTTATCGTGCTTATCGTTAGCATCGTCCTCTTTGAAGGGATCCTTCGGTACACCATCCAGCCTCGGTGGATGGAACGAACCGGCAGGGTGCCGCGCCCGCTTACGCTCATCGCATTCACGTTCGCTCTGGTGGCTTTTGGCGTGATCGGATTTGCTATCGGCCCGCGATCGTCGGCTTCGCCCTTGCCATGTGGAGAACTTGGAAGGATATCCAGAAAGAGCAGGAAGAACAAGCGTCCGCCGTCGCACAGGCGAGCGGGTCGTGAGAACAATCTTGATGTTTTAGTCGCGAACTACTTCTGACCGCAAGCCTCCCCTCCAAGCATGTCATAGCGCGGCGATAGGTAGACCTACAAAGAGACGTTGGCCGAGGCTTCATCAACCAGATTATAAGCAAGCCAGCCGGTGAGCACGACCGACGTTGAGGTGCGAGTATCGCTTGCGGCGCACGCGCGACGTCAGCGCGACGCGAACCCGGTCCGACTCCTCGAAGATCTCATTCGCCATAGACGGTCCCATTCCTTCGACGTGCATATAGGCCTTAAGGCAGCAGGGTCGAGGCCGAGACCTTTTCGTGCATCAAATTGCATCACCGCACGTTATTTCGGTCTGCATTGTCGGTCGGTTTGTTGTTTCGAGTCCGAGAGGATTGACGCTGCAAACACTTAAAAAAAACCTTAACAAGCAAAACGGTTTATACTTTATGTCTGAAACGTCGTGACGCCTGAGCTAAGTCCGAAACTGAATACGACTGGCTCAAGAATGCTCGACTGAAACTGAAAGGAGATTGCTCCTCGAAAGCTAGGCGTCGGATTGCAAAAAAGGTGATTTTCATGTTATCAAAAAAGGTAGATTTGAGCACGAAGAAAAAGTCGGAGACAGACCACACCACGACGTATGGACGTCGCTATTTCGACCAGCCAGTGCCGAAATACACCATGCCTGAAGAGGGCATGCCTGCAAGCGCTGCCTATCAGCTCATTCATGATGAGCTGAACCTCGATGGCAATCCCGCTTTAAACCTTGCGAGTTTTGTCACCACGTGGATGGAGCCGGAAGCAAACCAGCTCATCGCGGAAAGCCTGGACAAGAACTTCGTTGATAATGATGAGTATCCTCAAACCACAATTATTCAGGAACGTGTGGTGAACATGCTCGCCCGTCTGTGGAACGCTCCAGAGGGCTGTGAATCCATTGGAACGGCCACGATTGGGTCCTCAGAGGCCATTATGCTCGCCTTGTTGGCGCACAAATGGACCTGGAGAAAGCGCCGACAAGCCGAGGGCAAACCGTTCGATAATCCCAATGTCGTCATGGGGGCGGACGTCCACACGGTATGGGAGAAATTCGCCCGCTACTTCGACGTGGAACTAAGACTGATCCCACTCCAAGAGGACACGTACATCATCAGTGCAGATGAAGTCGCTAAGGAAGTTGATGAGAACACCATTTGCGTCGGTGCCGCCCTCGGTACCACCTTTACCGGACAGATGGATCCGATCAAAGAGATCAACGACCTTCTTGTTGACATCAAGAAGACTAAAGGCTGGGACATCCCGCTGCACGTGGATGGGGCCAGTGGCGGCTTTGTCGCACCGTTCGTCCGTTCTGATCTCGAATGGGACTTCAGGCTCGAACAGGTGAGATCAATCAACGCATCGGGTCACAAATATGGCTTGGTTTACCCCGGAATCGGATGGCTCGTCATGAAGGACAAACACAACCTTCCAGACGAGTTGGTATTCCGCATCAGCTATCTTGGAGGGGAGATGACGAATTACTCTCTCAACTTCTCCAAGAGCAGCAGCACCATAATCGCGCAATATTATAACTTCATACGGCTTGGAAAGAGCGGCTACGCTGACATCATGACGAATATGATGGAAAATAGCCGCTATCTTGCCGAAAAATTGCACGACACTGGCAAGTTTGAGATCATCAACAAACAAAAAACACTGCCCCTCGTCGCAGTTCGTCTGAAGGACGCGGCTTTCAACGTCTTCCAGCTTTCTGACAAGCTCCGGCAAAAAGGCTGGATCGTGCCTGCGTACTATCTTCCTGAGAACGCGCAGGACGTCGCGGTGATGCGGATGGTGGTCAAAGAGAACTTCAGCAGGGACATGGTAGAGCTCCTCTTTACCGACGTTATGGAAGCTTACCACAGCCTCGAACTCTCAGAGACCGAGTTAGAAGAACGCGTAAAGAGCAAGGAAAACCTAAGTCTCTTGTACTAGGGCCGGCATTTTGTTACCCGGAAGTGCGACGCGTTGGCTTAGAGATCCCCCCTCAAATCCAAGCGCGCATCTTTTTCGCTACCGAATGCTTGAGCATAATGGATGCCGACAGCTTCTGCGACACCCTCTTTTCCGTCAGGCCTCGTCGATGCGCGGGTAACGTCACATGACGTAACGGGATAGAGGTACGAAGATTCGTTTCCCGGAAATTAATTCCTATGGGCTTTCGTAGACGCTCAAATATCCACAATAATCTCGTTTCTTCTAAAGATGCCAGGTATGAACGGTGGATTGTATAAAGCGATAACAAAGTTTGATTTCGGTACAATACCGTTCCTTGAGAGCCACGCTCTAAGTTCCTCGGTCTTCTGAGTCGCGAGCTTCTCGTGCACACGGCCCGAGAATCGTATCGCGGCCGTTCTCCGGCTCTCGACGGCCTTAAACATGATCCGCGTATCTTGTGGCTCCGGGAGCGTCTCGAGGGTGAAACTCGATGGCATGGCGAAGGAGATTCGGTACGCGCGTTCTCCCGCCTGTTCTTCGATTACTGGCGCAGTCATCGATATCTTTTCTGACGTCACCGGGGCCATCATAGGGATTTCCTCGGAGCCTGATACCTTTTCCTCGGACACAGGCGCCGTCATAGAGATTGCTTCCTTCTTTCTGTTTCCTCCAAAAATGTAATGAGCAAGAATCTCAAATCCGTTCCTTAACGCACCGTCAAAATCTGATTCCTCCTCAACTTGGGCTAGAATATATGCTGCGTACGCTCTAATCTCAAAACCATCTTCCTTTTTTTCAACATTGTATGAGGGGCTCTCTACCATCGTCGTCTCCTCCATTTGCCGCGTTTTTCTTTTTTTAAGAGTACGACAGAGTTCGCTTCGCGTTGTAATATGCTTTACCCGTAAAACGGCGTCGAATCATTCCACTGGCGCTGTGTTGCCCCGACGACATGGCATGTGTGTGCTTTCATACCTGAGTGCTCGTCGATTCTCCCGTCGGAAGAAAACGAGTGGCAGAAAACCATAGCGCTACGTTCACCAAGCTTATGAGTACGGGCACTTCAATCAGCGGTCCAATAACAGCGGCAAACGCTTGACCGGAGTTAATTCCAAAGACAGCGACAGCCACCGCAATAGCAAGCTCGAAATTGTTGCTCGCTGCAGTGAATGCCAGCGTGGCCGTCTTAGCATAGTTGATCCTGACCCGCCAGCAGACATAGAAGGTGAGAAAGAACATGACGACGAAGTACACAAACAGCGGGATGGCAATCCGCACGACGTCAAGTGGCAGCGATATAATGAGGTTCCCCTTCAAAGAGAACATTATGATGATAGTGTATAACAACGCTATGAGCGAAACAGGTCCGATCTTCGGGACGAAACGCGTTTCGTACCATTCCCGTCCTTTGAGTTTCAACCCTATATAGCGGGTAACCATCCCTGCAACGAACGGGATGCCGAGATAGATTGCCACGGTCTTCGCAATCTCGACAATGGATATGTTCACCACGGTCGCCACTTGAGTTATGCCAAGCCACTGAGGTAGTATTGAGATGAGGAAGAAGGCGTACACTGAGTAGAAGAGAATCTGCAAAATGGAGTTCAGAGCGACCAAGGCAGCCGCGTACTCATTGTCGCCGCCAGCGAGGTTGATCCAGACGATAACCATTGCAATGCAAGGCGAGATGCCGATGAGAATGAGCCCTACGAAGTAATCAGGATAGTTGCGCATAAAGATGACCGCGAGAGCGAACATCACGAGGGGGGCGATGATCCAGTTGAACACAAGCCCGAGGCCTAAGACTTTGGTATCCCGAAAGACCTTTCCCAACTCCTCGTAGCGAACCTTGGCCAGTGGTGGATACATCATTACGATGAGCCCGATAGCGATGGGGATAGAAGTCGTTCCTACGGATAATTGGTTGAGCGCGTCCGGGACGCCTGGGACAAAATACCCTATCGCTAGCCCTAGGAACATCGCCAGGAAGATCCAGAGGGTCAGGAACTCATTTATGAACGATAGTCGTCCTTTGGGTTTTTCAACCATGTAAGTAGCCTCTGATCTCGTCCATTTTCAATAATCCCATAATTCGAATCACAGTATCTCGCCTGACGCACATCCTCGATACCTTCTCACCACTCGCTATGACCATTGCATTTAAACGATTACATCGGTTGACAACAACCTTTCTTTTTCGCCAATAAATTGTAGAGTGTGTGTCCTTTGGGCGTAAGCTCAAATTTTTTATCCTGTTCTAAGATGAGCCCAGATTTGACTAGTTTAGCCATCTCAACTTCAACTATCTGCGACTTTAGTGCGCCGAAGCTTTCCGTGTAGCGCTTTTTGATCGCAGGGTCCATAAGTCGCCATAACAGGTCGTGAGCTTCAAAATCAACATCTAAGTTCAAGTCGTCACCACCTCTCAACTTCATACTCGTAGCATTGTTGAGATACGTCGCTTGTCAAGGCGTTTGTCACCACCTTTTTTGTCCAAGCTCAATTTCATCGCCTCATCAATTAAAACTTCTTTTTTCAGCTTGTCGTGAGAACGTTGTTTGGTACCCGACGCAACTAGTGGGTACCGAAACGCTTTTGGCTATTCACAAATCTCACGACATTATATAACTTCCCTGACGTTCTATTGTGGAGTCAACGAGATTTGAGGAAACAAGCTCCCACCTAAGGAATTTCATTAAAATTTTGAATTATAGTCCGGATAAGAGAACCGAATAGATCCGCCAATAATCCGACAACGAGAGGAAACACCATGAACGATGATGACCGGCAGGTCCTCCTCCTAACCTGCTCAGGGATCTCCCATACGGGGCAGCTCACCACCAGGACTGGAACCTGGCTCCGTTACCGACATCCGGTACTGATTACTCGTCATCTCCAACTTACCGCCCTGAAACGTCCGCTGGATGAAGAACTCCGGAACGAGAAGAATCTCGTTGCGGTAGACGGATGTGAGGAATGCTGTGTAAAAAAGAGAATGGATGCGATCGGAACGAGACCAGACGTGTACATTGTTGCAACAAGGGAAGGAATCGTCAAACGCGGGATGGAAGAGGCTCGGTCCGAGGAGATTGAAACCCTCTCCCAAGTTATCGTGAGAAAGGTGAGGGACTGAATGACAAATGGCCCCGCAAAATCAAGAGATCACGCACTAGATAGAGACGAATCTCACGCGAGGTACGGGGCGTGACCTTGTGTTTTATGTGCCCGTCTCGTGTCTGCCTCCTATCAAAAGACAATTGAGGGAATTATGACGCACGACACTCGCTTTGGGGCGATGGGCGTCGCTGTGATTGCGTAGCGTCCTATAAGCTCCCGCTCACACTAGGACGCCGGATCAGTCAAACAAGAATTTATACTTGCACGTACCGTTTCCGAAGTGGGCTGGCGGTTCTATAAAATCCTAGGCCTGCCCTATTGTATGATGTACACATAACATTTGGGACGCTGACCTTACGGATTGAGGCATTCTGAGGGGTCACCGCTACATAAACGCTGCTTTAATTCCAGTAATGATGAATTGCACACCAATTGCGAGGAGAAGGAGCCCAAGCACACGGTTGACTACTTTGAGCTCTTTTTCTCTGATCCCTCTTGTAATGACGTAGGAATAGATCATCGCACAGTAAACGACACCTATTACGACGAAAATGGCCGCAAAAACAATTGCAATCGCCGGCCAGCCCGGTCCTGCTGCGTCCCCTATGAGGACTATGACCGTTGTTATTGCCCCTGGACCAGCTATGATCGGAATTGCCAAGGGCGTCACCGCTACATCCTCCGCGTAAGCCTCTGCGCTCTGTGGGATAGGTTGCTTGGTGTAGGACACACGCGCGTAGACCATCTCAATTCCAATCAAGAAGAGGAGGACCCCTCCTCCGATTCGAAGAGCGGCAAGAGTGATGCCAAAAAGTTGAAGGATCCCGTAACCCCCGATAGCAAAGACGAGCAAAATCGCGAGCGCATAAAGAGAGGCATCACGGGCTATCTTTCGCTGGTGCACGCGACTAACGTCTTTTATCGACGAAACGAAGAAGAGCGTCACCGTGATGGGATCAATGAGGATAAAAATTGAAGAGAAGGTTAATAGTGCAAAGCTTAGAAGATCCATTTGGTCCCTCATCTGATTAAAGGTTCAAAGCTTACGTAATCATGCTCAGACTTACAAGATTTTGACTGTATGACCGTTGTGTATATCATGACATCCGTAAGCGATCTCCTCTCCAAAAGGGAGCATTCAGAATGTAAAATGAGAATACGCGCCAGCGCATCCCTGCCGAGGGGCTCTACAACTACGTAACCCCCGCCTCGCTGAGACGAGGTTGGCAAGCGCGCCGGCAAACCGTGCTTTGCCGTCCTAGTTCGGTCTGTCCTATTTCGCGAGCTTCAAGAACCGCAGTTTATCGCTACGATGACCGTGCTTACCGACATAAGCACTGCGCCTGCTGCAGGTGCTCGGGCATTCTCACATCAATATAACAGCTGTTTACCTGCAGTTTAATGACAAGGATGTGCAGGAAGCGTATGCAAACGTGCAGTTCTAGTAACGGTACTCTCGATTGGCGGTGTTACTAGCACCCGCTGCCCTCCCTTCTAGAGACTGTGACTGAAGCCAGCGTTATGCATCCTGGGGGAAGGGCAGACAACCCAGGATAATCAGCTCTCGACTGACTGGCCGCTTGGTATTGTAAAAGAATCTCGTTAGCGTTTCGGTCTGCAGCGACTGCAGTAATATCATACCTTCCGATGCTCTCAAAAGATACGTCATCCCCCATTGACCGTCTGAGGAGACCGCGACGGGCCCATCTTGCGGGTAGTGGCGGTTCGCGTTGTAATCATATAATACAAGCCATAGATAGTATTGTTCTCCCTCAGTGTTATGGGCTGTGCCTTTAACAAATTCTGAGTTTTCAACCCGCGTGTTATTGGTAGGGGTTGTAATGATGGCTGCTGGAATTCCAGGCATAGACTCAGTTCGATGATCGATTGGCATAGGAAAAGATTGCGGAGGGTTTGACTTAAGTTTTTGCTTTATTAAGATTTGTTCCCGCTTTGTAGCTGCTAGCACCATCTATTCAGTGCCTCTGTTAGTGCCTGATTTGTCATCGTTTTTAAACCGCTCGTAGAGTTCAGTACCCCAACACTCTTTTGCATGGGCGCACCAACGAATGCACAAGTTCGTATCGTTAAATACCGTTAAACCGCACTTGCTGCATTGCACCTTGGCATCCGACGAGAAAATCTCGACGTCCTCGCCGCATCGCGGACACTTCTGAATTGTAAGAGTTGGCGTCCCTCGCATAGACCCCTTCCTGTAGCGGTCTTTTAGATTGGCATATATGAGTTCCTATTTCAAGAAAAAAGAAGAGGGGGCCAATAGCCCCTCAACTACACTTCTACAACCTTCTCTCCTACCATCACGTCAGGGCAAAACACAAGCTTCAAGTCCCTACCACAAGAACTACATGAAGCTTATGCAAACGTGCAGTTCTAGCTGCTTATTTTTCCAATAAGAACCGCTCTAACTTGAAGCTTCGCGACGCAACTATAAGGTAAGTCCCCGTCGTTCTGTGCGGCTAGGAGTCGAGCAATTATGCTCTAAAAAGCTCGTTTGATTCGGTTACCCACTCATTTTTTGCACTACGCCACCCTAAGCCTTTAAACAAGCCGCGCTGATGCTCCGGCATAGAGAGGCGTGGGTCCGGCTGTGGTAACACTTCGACGCCGGCGTTTATAAGCGTGTGCAAGTGTCGCTTTATCCGGTTCAATTCGGCGGTATTGTCTCGCAAGTCAGTTAACGTCTCCTTTAATTCCTCGTCGCTACGTGGCTCCGCGACCAGCGCCTTTATCGCCTTGTTCGCTACCAGCGCCTTTGCCTTGTTCGCTACCAGCGCCTTTGCCTTGTTCGCTATCTGCGCCTTTATCGCCTTGTTCTGTCGCTCGTGCCCTTCCACTTGTTCTATTGCTTCGTCGAGCGTTAAATATCGCTCGTCGACGCGACGGAAATAGTGCATAAAATCCCAATCAAGTATAATAACAGTCATTTATGACACCTCATTACTCTCGCCGGTTATCTCCGATCTCATACTTTTTCCAAAGACAAAGCACCCACTGACGTTTCAATGGCACTTAACGTTAACCTCAGCACAAGCGCGATAGGCGACGGGGTCAGATGAACGGCGGGTAAGTCCCGGACAAAAAAGAACAGGGGATGACCACGGGCATGCCTTACTTAGCTGTGACTCTTTGGTTATTAGGTGGTTCAACGGTGCGAGAGCAGATAAGGGTTCTTATTCTTCCTTCTTTTTTGCCGCCGCCCGCACTTTGTCGTTGCTCGTCAGAAATTGCAGCGTGGTTAGCATCACCTACGCTCTTTGTCCCGTTGACCACGTTCTGCTGTATGTACTCCTCAAGACTCGCGTTTGAAGTGCTTTAAACATCTTCTCGAAAAAATACCCTTCAAACAAAATTCCAGCAGCTATGAATCCTTCGATAATTAT
>CABEAE010000044.1_pt1 | contig 15091 bp, 16 predicted proteins | sample 3132301 | NCBI WGS metagenome assembly CABEAE01 (sample SAMEA5534342, study PRJEB31848) | metagenome | biome: tundra; feature: field; material: soil | place: USA | collected 2013-05 | depth 0.45 m
CCTTCCACGTCTATATAAATGTTGAACTGCTTTTGCGTGCCAAGTCCATGAGTGATGGTCAAAAACCGTCTTTGCGTGGACGTTATGAAAAGATTTATCGTTCCGTTTTCGAAATCGGCGTTTAATGGACGAAGCGCTCAAGTGCAAAATTCTTGAACATTTAGCCAACTTAGCTTTTAATATTCAGTCTTTTGAGGACATTCGCCCCCCCAGTAATAGTTCTATTTTCGTGACTAGAGAGTCCGGCACAGAAGAGGAGGTCATCTTAACCGGCGACTTGTATGAAGAATTTGACGATTTGCTCAAATTGCTGTTGGAAAAAGCGGGATGGGATGAGAGAGTTTCACAGCAGTATCTCGACAAGCGCCTTAAAAACTTGATCACCACGATCAGGAAAGACGGCCAAGCAAAAGAAGTCAAAGATTTGGCCCCTTATTTTGACCAGCTAATTGCTGAGCTTAACAGCTTCGATACGCAATCTGTATGCATACCAGTACTCGGAATTAAGACTGATATCGACGCATTTCCGGTTGGGAATTTCACTTTCAGACGATTTACTAAAGAGTTAACCAACAAATTGGCGAAAAAATACAGGGAGATATACTCTAGCAAAAATAGTGAGCCAATTGAAGAATCAAAAGTAGAATCGTTTGGTCGTAATCTTGACATTTTTAGAGACACGATTGTTGCTGAACGCGCATTTGATTATCCAATTGAGGCAAGTCGAGCCTTGGAAATAGCCGAGGAGGAGCTTAGACGCGTTATCGACTTATTTCGCTATGTTATCGCTTGGATGCATCCTCATCGCAACGTCGAATCTAAGGATCGTCGGCGTCCTCTCATCGGATTACAAGGAGAGGTGCATCAAGGCACTCGAACCACATTTATCTTTTCAAAAACGAGGATAGGTTCAGAAGAAAAACTCATAGGCCCCTTAGAACCGCTCTATTTGTCGGCAGCTGACTTGTATAATTACGGCCAGATGGAACAAATTGGATTCTTTTTGATGTCAAACGTGCTTGGAAAACCACTAGCTGAACTGTCGCCGTATCAAGAGATGCTCATTCGCAGCCTCAGATTGTTTTCCGACTCCCAAACGCAGTATGAGAGAGAGACCGAGTTCTTAGGCATGTTCAACTGTATTGAGAATTTTACTAACCCAGATCAAAAAATAGACGGTATATCAAAAACTATTGCATTTCTCATAGCTGATACACCAGATGAGCGGGAGCAACTGCGCAACGAGTATCGGGAGAAATACAAGACTCGCAACAAAATTACGCATGGATCGCGGCAGATCGTTATTCTCAATGATGATCTGAAGTCTCTTAGGACAGCCACTCTGAAAGTAATCTGTTGGATGATTCATCACGACGAAAAATTCGAAACTGATGATGATTTGCGAAAATGGCTCGAAGAAGAGCGACTTAAAATATGGCCCGATGGCAGCGCAAGTAAGAAATAAAACGCACTTGTAAAATCCAATTTACGTGTGGTTGTTTGTATCATTCCGTAGCTCCACGCTCGTTATCTCTTTTTTCGATTTCCTTTGATTTTTCGGCCCCGTAAAACATGCCTGGAAAAGGTGCTTTACTTTCACGATGCATATCGATTAGGTAATTAGGTCTTTTTTTCCTATTATTGACTATGACCTACTGCGTAAGCTGTAAGCAATATATCAAATGTGATATTCGCCAGGGTAAGAACAGGATCCCGTACTATTGCGAACTTTACCGCCGGCCACGAAACCTCGAAGCACGCGATTTGATCTATATGGGGACTTAGACGATACACGTCGCTTTTATGAAATAACGGCCCTGATGCGTCGTTAATATCGTCAACAGAAAAAACCGATCATGCTAAAAGTCGAGCCTGTCCAAGTTAAAAGTACGAGGAGGAGGTAAAAATGATTGAGAGAGGATTGATCATAACGGGCAGCGATGCAGAGTTATTGAGCAATGCACTTTCAGAAGTGAAAACAAAAGCCTATGAAGAATCCGAGGCTCAATTAGATGATACCCAGGCGCTCGATGCGCTCGTTTCGTGTTTTAGGAGCTTCAGAAATGCCTCGAATGATGGTCAGGAAAAAGAGAGCCGTCAATCGTATTTTAGCCCCTTACGTAAGCGTTTGGTGCTAGGTACGATTATCGACAGGTGCGAAGGCGCTGAATGTCGCAAGGCCTGATCGCTGCAGGTTTGTACCTGTCGGTGTTAATTTTATGCATTTCTATTCGTAGAGGGGGGAAAAGCTAGTTTTTAACCATTTTTTACAGGATGTGCCTGAAGTAGGGGAGTATGGTATGTTGTGTCAGATACGTCAGACACATCCTTGATTTCTGGAGGAAAGTGTAAGGTCATAAGACGCTGCTGTAATTAAATCTGGTGATATTATGCCCTTAGAAACACGTAACCGCACGTGGATCACATACAGCAACGCCTATGCCTGCTTTGTATGCCCTTTCTCTGATATTGTAATAACGCGCTATTATTATATGAATTATACTCATTATAACGGACGAAAAAGTAAAGTCTAATGGTTGCAAACGTTATGCAACTAGTAAGGATGAAGCCAGAAGAACGAGCCAGCATAAGCGTCAGCAAAAAAACACATGCGGAGCTGATGAAGTATTGCGCACAGCTGAGCATGCAAACCGGAGAGAGTCAAACTCAAGACTCAGTCATTTCTGTCCTATTGGAGGAGGCGACAACTCGAAGCACTCCAGAAACTCCCGAAATATCCAAGGATATAGTAACGAAGCGCTTTTTGATTTATACACAGTTAACGCTCTGGGTTGCCTTGGCCATATTAGGAGCGCTGTTTGCTGCGCACACACTTCTGTGATGCTGTGCCTTTATACAACAAAATCTTTAAGCGCGTCTAACAGCGCTTTCCGTTCAACTGAGTCAGTCGGATATATGTAAAAATCGACTCCACGCCCCCTGCCGCGTCCTTTTCGCTCTACCTCAACGTAGCCGTATAATTCCAATTCAGCGATGAGTGCTGAAAGCGTCTTATGTGAAACCTGCTCACGACCACTAAGTCGCATGATGTTGTTAAATTCTCTATAAACCTCAGTAGGAGACTGCTTTCCTCCTTTGCTGTAAACACTTTCGAGCAATACTTTCTGATGTGGAGAGAGACGCACGACCTCTCTACGCAGCAAAGACACTTCCGCAAGTCGTTGAGCACGTTGAACATCCTCTTCTGTAACCGTGGTCCGGCCTTCTTCTTCACAAAGGTCAGCGGCCGTAGATAGTAAATCAAGAGCATAACGAGCATCGCCCATTTGTCCGGATACTTATGTTCTAAAAACCACGCGGCCGCTTTCCAATCGCCGTCCTGGACTGCCCTTGTGATGACCTCAACATTTGTTATGACGGCCTCTGCCTCTGCCTTCCGTAGGGCATCCAGAAACTCTACATACTCTCCGGACTGCTCATCTTCGCCCTTTTTCTCCCAGGCCAGGAGCGTGTTATAATGAATACCTGCTGCCCGACTTACATCGATGCGGTAGGCTCCAGACCGTAACGCTTCGATGAGCTTTTCCATGCGGGATTCGGTCAACTTCGATGGCCGGCCCGTTCTGGACCTGCCTGGGTTCGCGACACCGTAATCAGCACTGGCTAATCCACCCAAACACCCCATCAATCCGAGGATTTCACAAGAACATTGGGCAAAAGCAAGATAGTTATAAAAACGAAAGCATACTCCAAACATAAAAGGAGGTGAACTAAGGCTCGTGCAAGCCTTGGAACGTGATGAGATTAGCCGATGGCGTGGAGATGCTAGAATTACCAATAAGGAGTTTCACGGGACAGAACATCATTCATCCGACACTCACCTGGGATGACGATACGGTGGTGCTGGTGGATGCGGGATTCTCCGGCCAGCTGCAACAGATCCGTGAAGCGATGGCTCGGGCAGGTGTCTCGTTCGACAGGCTTGACAAGGTAATCGTCACCCATCAGGACATCGACCATATCGGAGGTCTGCCGGATATTATCCTGGAGTCTTCTCATAAAGTCGAAGTGCTGTCCCATGAAGAGGAGAAGCCGTATATAGAGGGCCGAAAGCCGTTGATTAAGATGAACCAGGCGCGTCTGTCGAAGAGGTTGGTGTCCCTGCCTGAGGAACAACGGCAGCAGGCGGAAGCGCTGTTTGCGAACCCACCCAAAGCGAGCGTCGATACGGCGGTCGCGGATGGGGAGATCCTGCCGTACTGTGGGGGAATAACAGTGATTTTCACCCCGGGTCACACCCCCGGCCATATCTGTCTGTACCTTAATAAAAGCAAGATCCTCGTCACGGGCGATGCCTTAGTCGCCGCGGACGGCGAGCTGCGAGGGCCGAACCCCGGGGCAACGTACGATATGGACGCTGCATTGAAATCCCTGAAAAAACTTACGCGATACGACATCGAGACGGTGGTCTGCTATCACGGCGGAGTCTACAGGGACAACCCCAACAAGCGCTTGGCGGAGTTAGCGAGCGCTGCAGACTTATAGCCTGCACGGGCATAGATCTACGACTTCTTTCTACGTTAGATCGGGCCTTTCGTCGTTCGCAATGGGGTTGTGCACTTCTCGTCGGAGTTGTTGAGCTTTCTCCCCTTCTTGTTCGTGGCCATGATCCTCCTAACCGATGAAGCCTCAATTGACGACTAATGCGGCCGATTACAAAAATGGGCGCGACCGATCGGTATGGGAATCATCGGTCAATCATTCGATTATCTTCCGGAAGCTCAAGGAAGCCGCTGCAAACATGAGGATATCAAAGAGCGCTATGACGGCAACGTCAAGCGGAAGGAGCGTCAGATTACCAGTGATCATCAGTCCCCTTACCGCATCTACCGCATATGTCAGCGGGTTAAAAACGGCGACGACTTGGAGGGCGTGAGGCATTAACGCTATCGGGTATAGGGCGTTGCTAGCAAAGAAGAGCGGCAGGATGAGTGCCTGGCCGATTCCCATAAATCGCTCCCTGGTTTTCAATAACGATGCTACAATGATTGAGAGGGCGGCGAACCCCCCCGAAATGACGAATAATATTGCGAGCGCTACTACGAAATAGGCAGGGTTGGGGATGAAGCTCACGCCGAGGAGCAGCGCTACGGGTATGACGATTAATACCTGGATGATTGCTCTGACGCCTGAAGACATGGATCTGCCAATAACTATCGCATATCGGGAAGCCGGTGCTACAAGAAGCTTTTTTAAGATCCCGGTATCCCGCTCCCACACGAGCGTCAAGCCGTACAAGACGGCGACGAATAGGACTGACTGCAGCATGACGCCAGGAGTGATGTAGTCAATGTACGGTATTCCGTTGGTCGGTATGGCGTGTATCTCACTAAAGACCAATCCAAAAACTGCCAACCACAACACGGGCTGAACGGCCCTTGTATAAACTTCTGTCCGGTCATTTCTGAGTCTCCGAAGCTCGAGCTCCATCATAGCAAGCACTACCCTTAGAGAGTCATTCACGATGATCGCCTCCTGCCTCCTCCTCAACCCGCTCGGTCGTGCTGGCAGCGCCGGGCGCGCGTGTCGTTCCCGCATACCTCAAGAAGACGTCATCCAACGTTGGCTTCGTGGTCGCGATTCGCACGACGGGGATTTCCGCGCTTCTGAGCACATCCATGACGCCGGGCAGCGCGGTTTCTGCGTCCTCGACGGTCACGATGAGCGTGGCGTCAGTAACAACGACGCTGTTCACCTGCTTCAGACCTCGGATCAGACCTAACGTATGCTCATCGACGTGGTGATCGGACACGCTGACTTTGATGAGCTCACCTCGAAGTGAGTGCTTAAGTTCTTCAGCTGTGCCTGAGGTGACCATCTTCCCCATGTTGATAATTGCAACCTCGTCTGAGTAGGCGTTTGCTTCTTCCATGTAGTGCGTGCTGAAAAATACAGTCGTGCCAAACTCCATTTTAAAGGACGCCAACTTCTTCCATACTGCGATTCTGGCGGCGGGATCGAGTCCGAGCGTTGGTTCATCGAGAAACAGGATCTTGGGCCTAATCAGCATCGCGCACGCGATCTCGAGCTTCCTGATCATGCCACCTGAGTAGGTCTTCACGAGCTGCTCCGCGGCAGCGCGCAGCCCCATGCTCTCGAGCATGTCATAGATAACCTCCTTTCGTGACCGTGATGGGAGGCCGTATATCTTAGCGTAGATGAGGAGGTTCTCATAGCCGTTAATATCGCTCCAGACGCTCGTCTCTTGGGGGACGTAGCCTATCACTTTTCTGACCTCGCCGCCTTCTCGAACGACGTCCAGCCCGAAAATGTGCGCTTCACCGGACGTTGGTTTGAACTGGGTTGTCAAAATGCGCATGAGCGTCGTTTTGCCCGCGCCGTTGGGTCCAAGCAATGCGAAGATGTCCCCGGCCTTGACTTCCAGGTCGACGCCGGCTAGCGCTGCGACGTTGCCTTTGTAAACCTTTTCAAGCCCTTTCGCATCAATTGCAAACGTCATGTAGCACCCTCTCTTGTGCGCTTCGATTTAACACTTCGCAGCAACCGGTACGAATCTTCACGCTTGGCAAATATCTATGCATCTTCTTTGGTCATTAGCGGTCACCATGTGGAGAAGTAGCATGGCTGTGTTCTCAAGATAGATCAAGAGTGCGAAAAAATTGTTGATTTTCTGTTCCTAAACTGCCTGCTCGCCTTCTTTTTTAATACGAGGAGTGACGGATGATTGAAGTAATTGTGAGACAAATAACGAGGAGTTAATGGATAATAAAAGTCAAACATACACGACCAGTTCAGTGACATCCAGTGACGGAATCATTATTGGTTATCGTCAGCTGGGCAGTGGCCCGGGCATTATCCTTCTTCATGGAGGCGCGAGTGCCTCGCAGGGTTACATGAAGCTTGGCACTCTTCTGTCCGATACGTTCACAGTCTATATTCCAGATCGCCGCGGCCGTGGTTTAAGCGGGCCATTCGGCGACAACTATGACATCAAAAAAGAAGTTCAGGACTTGGATGCGATCCTCAAAAAAACCGATGCTCATAACGTTTTCGGGTTAAGCACCGGCGCCCTCATCGCGCTGCAAGCTGCACTTAACTTACCCTCAATCCACAAAGCCGCTCTATACGAGCTGCCCCTTGACATCGACAATTCGACTATGGCGATATTATCCTTCATGCCGCGTTTTGACCAAGAGATTGCAGAGGGCAAGGTGGCAGAGGCAAGCGTCACGCTCACAAAAGATTTTGGGAAATTTTTTTTACCCGGATCAATACAATTTTTGATAGCTATCTTGCCGCGCTTCGTATTGGCAAGATTTTACACATGGTTTATGCGGAATGATGCGAAGAACATCAAAGGCGACGATGTGCCGTTAAAGGAGCTTATTCCAACATTTCACTTTGATTATCAGCTCGTTGTTGAAATGAAAGGAACGCTTGAACACTTTAAAGCGGTGCGCGCAGAAGTGTTATTGCTCGGCGGCAGCGAAAGCCCTTCCTTTTTAAAACGTACTCTCGACGCATTGTGTCGGGTCTTGCCAAACGTAGAGCGCGTTGAATTACAGGGCCTTAGCCACGGAGCGGCACTCGATGGTGGCAAGCCGGAACGCGTCGCGCAGGAGTTGAGAAGCTTTTTTCTGCAGCCTCAAATCTATAGCCAAAACTAGAGATGTGAGATAAAGAGCCGCACTGACGAACGTCTCATTACCTTGCTACTATCATCATTATGCTTGCCCCCATTGTCGCCGTACTGCTGATAAGATGACGACACCCCTCTTACGACTAGTAAGAGCCTGAAGACGAAGCCACTATAGGGACCACTACAATCAGCGTCGTTGCTGAAGCAGAAATGATTTTCAAATGGCGACTTGAACAAATCAAGAAATCAAGCTAAAGTTCTCAGAACGGCTCAAAATGAAAGAATACGGAATTGCTCTTTATAGGGCCCAGGATAGATCTCCCTTGAGACAGGCAATGTTAATATTTAATCAAAAGAGTTTCAGGTAGGTCTTAAACGTTGATAATAGAGCTTAACCAAACCTACGAAATAGGGGGAGAGTAATCCATTCCCATTTTGGTGCGACATACCTGCGCTTAGGCCGCTGGGCTTCGACCGCTTTTACGACTTGTTTTGCTATGCTTGCTGTGCTTTGTAACTCGCGTTTTATGATCCGCTCTTCTTCTTGACGCACGTATGCCATGTGATCTTTGTAAAGACTCTGTGCGGTCATCCACTCGTATTTCCGCTGCATGAACCACTCATTGAAACCTGTGTTGTATGTTCCGGGATTGACGATGATGACTGAGATGCCAAATGGCTTCAGTTCCGTGCGTAAAGAGAACGCGACGCTTTCGAGTGCAAACTTTGTCATCGCATAGGGCGCGTAAAATGGCGTAGGAACAACTCCTGCCATAGAACCCATAAAGATAATCCTACCCTCGCCATTTGCGATCAGCTTCTGCACGACCTTTTGCGTTACTAGCAACGTTGAGAAAACGTTTGTCTCAAACACGGCCTTGACTCGTTGAGGGTCGATTTCTGCCAAAGGCCCAGAATCTCCGATTGCAGCGTTGTTGATTAAGACGTCAATGTCCCAATCATCCACCTTCTTGACATCGGTGGCATCAGTCACGTCGAGTTTATCCACCACAAAGTCGTCGCCAAACGACGTAAGAACAGTTCGCACATCGTTGATAGAGGCCTCGCGATGAACGGTTGCGTAGACTCTGTGCCCTCGTTTAACTAGCCGGCACGCCACATCGAGTCCTATACCGCCTCTGCAGCCCGTTATGAGAATACTTGCCATGAGATACTTATCGCCTCTTTCCGATAGTCTCTCAACACCCTCTATAAAGGTACTTTATTCACCGTGAGCAAAATAGGGGGAGTGCCGCACCTCTGTGCTTACCGACCCAGCTGCAACAGACGGATGTATGTGCCCGTCGCATGCGGTGCAATGACAACAACCGCTTAATAGTCTTGAGATTTATTCATCAGAACGGAGTAATGTTTACATGAGCCGAACCAGAAGTGTTGCAAGGAGTTGGAAGAGCGTTCCGACCATAGAAGGGGCGGGAGTCCATTTGAAGCGGGCGATTGGCTTTCAAGGGTCATCCCCGGAACTCGATCCGTTCCTTCTGCTGGATGACTTCCATAGTCACACTCCGTCAGAATATCTGCCCGGGTTTCCATGGCACCCGCACCGAGGAATGGAAACCGTGACCTATGTTCTGGAAGGGACCGTCGCACACGGCGATAGCATGGGGAATCAGGGGACTATCGGCACTGGCGACATGCAGTGGATGACCGCCGGTAGCGGAATAATCCACCAGGAGATGCCGAAAGGCGGGGCAGACGGTCGCCTGTGGGGCTTGCAGTTATGGATCAACCTCCCTCGCTCCCATAAGATGATGGCACCCCGTTATCGGGGGATCAAAGCTGGAGACATCCCGGAAGTCGTTCTCGATTCCGGTGCTCGCGTAAAAGTGATCTGCGGCACAGTGGAGGGGATTCGCGGGCCAGTTCAGGACATAATCGCTGAGCCAGAATATCTCGACATCACCGTGCCCCCGCATTCCCGTTTCCAGCACCGCGTGACAGACGGCCATACGGCACTCGCTTATGTGCTCGAAGGAGCCGCTCATTTTGATGAGGGCTCAGTGCCGCCGCCTAACACTAGCAGTAGAGGCGCGTTACAGCGGGAGCCGCTAGGCACCGTGCACGGTCCCGAAAGTGTAATCTTGTACGAGCGTGAGGGGGATGAGATAGTAGTGAGCACCAAAAACGAAGGGGCACACTTTATCCTCGTCACTGGACAACCCATCGGCGAACCCGTTGCGTGGGCTGGCCCAATCGTTATGAATACGCAGGAAGAACTTGATATAGCTTTTCAAGAGTATCGAGAAGGTACGTTTGTCAAAAAGTAATGCATCATGACTGGTTTTCGCACGTCGTTACTGCGATCGGCAGTGCCTATCGAGGGCAAAGCGTGAGCGATGCGCGACTCAAATAAAGGCACTGAAAGGATGTGTTGTAATGCAAATAAAAGCCTCTGATGAGGTTAGATTGACTATCAATTTAGGGCCAACGGTCTTTTCACAACTTAACGAAGAAGCGAGCGTCTTGGATATCCCTACAGTGACGCTTGCAGCCAGCTACGTCGAAGAGCACTTTGAGCGAGAGCGGTTTGCTGCAGACTGTGAGGCAGAAATTGAAAAGTTGAAAAAAGAGCTCGCGGATTACAAGCAACACCACCAGAGGGAGATAGAATCACTCACCACAGAGCTCACACGTCTGAAGGCGGCTTTGGACTTTGAGACTGAAGAAGTGGCACGATTGAAAGCAACCTCAGCCAGGTTTCTTTGACCGCTTCAAGGATTTCAAAAGCACCGTTAAAGACCCGATTGATTCAAGCTGCCCACGCTCTTTTTGGCTGGCGTTTTTAACGATCCAGTCGGTGAGCTCACAGTGTCTTGCCTGACTGTTCAGCAAACCAATTTTCGATGACAGAAACGGCGTCGGAATCTAGACCACGGTCCTCGGCATTGTAATGCGCTGCGACGTCAGCGGCGACAAGCATCTCTCGTGGTCGCGGCTCGTACTTGAGCACGTGATCGGCGTTGTCTGGGAACACGAAGGTAACGTTGCCATGTTTACTAGTGGCGGTTTGCAGCGCACTGCCATCAGTACACCAGTCGACTTGGACATCCTTTTTACCGATGAGAACCAGCATAGGCTCCGATACCTGCGATGCGACGTGCGCTGGATCCTCCAGCCAAAGCTCGCGAGCAAATGGCAGGTTTGCCGGAACAGCTAAGCTGGCTAAGAGGTTTTTCACACCTTCAGGCAAGGACGCATCCGGCACCACCGGTTTGCCAGCACCGAATGCCGCGATGCAAGCATCGTAATGTTTCATTATTTCATCTCCGTTGGCAAGAGACGAGACTTGCGCCAACACTTGATCCCGCGCCACGAGACCGACCGGACGGCCCGGAGCGCCAGTCAGTACGAGACCTTTAAATCGGTGATGAGACGTCCACGTTTGATAGGTCAGGGCGTGGATGGCGCCTTCGCTGTTCGTCAAGACAAACAAACGCGAGGCATCCACGTCGTTTGCTGACACCAACGTGGTAATAGCACCAGTCAGCTCGTTGACATGCCCTCGCATGCTCATCTTACCGACAAGCCGCGGGAGGTTTTCACGCACGTGCGGGCCTGCGGCGCGTTTGTCATATCGCAGCGTAATGAATCCCTTTTCCGTAAGGGCGTTAGCAAGGAGCCGGGCACTGCCGTTGGTACCAGGCAGCAGCGGTGAGCACCAGTCTCGGTCAGTCGGTCCACTGCCCGCGACAAACACAATGGCGGGCTGTAGGCCAGTGCCGACGGGGTGCGTCAAAGTCCCATAGACCACGATCCCATCGACATCCCACGTCACCTCTTCACTTTGACGTTCAAGACTTTCAGTCATGTTTTTTTTAGGTCAGTTCCCGATGTACCTTATTTGCCGCGAAATCGCGCCAAACTTGCTTGACTAGTCAGAGCGAGGCTGGTACCTGTCCATTCAAGCCCGCGTTGCCCACTTATCCTCACTGCACGGTAATTGTTCCTTTCATCGAGGGATGAATAGTGCAGTGATAGGGAAACGTTCCTGTCTCGTTGAACTGATGGGTAAAGGAATTGCCCGGGCTGAGGTTGCCGGACTGAAATGCCCCTGTATCAGATGTGACCGTATGCGTCGTCGAGTCATCATTCGTCCACGTGACGTTAGCACCTTTACTAATAGTCAGTGCTGATGGGTTAAACGCAAGGCCTTTCATCGAAATGCTATTCTGGCTGGCCGTACTAATCTGTGGCGATGACGAGGGGCTCGGGGTGGACGAAGTGCACCCGGCAATCATGACCACCGCCCCTACGAGCACTGCCAAAGTTAAGAGCATTAGTTTCTTCACGATATACCTCCGTAGCACGCATACACGCGTGTTCGATGGATTGCTCTTAACTTTGCTCGCTTAAATGTGTTGTTCGAGTATTCATGATTATGGCACGGATAGAGCGCTTTTCGAGCATCGTCTCGTTTAAAGAGTTTTTCCCGATTACAAAAAATATGCAATGAAATCTCATAATGGTTGAAGGCCTAGTGTACGCACGCGCTGGGTGCACGTCACCACTCATCTTATTAGCGCTTTTAAGCCCACCTTGCACCTCTTTCGACTTACGGCCACCTTCTGAGAGGGTCAGTTATGATATCAACAAGCGTCGGCCTTTTCGAAGAGAGAGCGTTTTTTAACGTGTCTTTCAGTTCCTTTGGATCGTCGACAGTTAACCCTTCACCTCCACAGGCGTCTGCATAGCGCGCAAAGTCTATTCGTTGTAAATCTGTGGCAAAATGCGGCATGCTGTCGTTATCTTGTTCATTTTCAATCATGGCAAGCTTAGCGTTGTTAAGTAGAACGACGGTGATGGGTAGATCGTTGGCAACAGCGGTGACAAAATCGCCCATGACCATGGTAAAGCCGCCGTCACCCGTCGTGCAGACCACTTGTCTTTTTGGATAAGTAAATTGTGCAGCCAATGCTGCGGGCAGTCCGAATCCCATAGAAGCAACGTATCCTGACATCAGGATGTGCTGGCTTGTCGCCACGAAATTACGTGCAAACCAGAGTGTATTGTCACCGACATCATTTGCAATGATGGCATCAGGATCGACGAGTTCCTGCAGGGCGTGCATAATTTGTGGCCCTCTTACAGGCGGCGTATCCGAATCGATTTCCGTTTGCTTCTTCTGCTCCCAACGCTTCTTAATTTCAGCGACCTGATTGATGAAGGCGTCATTGCGCTTTTCTGTGATTCTTTCGAGCAGCACTGGCAGTATCATTGCTGCATCCCCAACTAGTCCGACATGCACGGGGAATTTCCGTCCGATCATCATCGGATTGAGGTCGATTTGAACTTGCTTTATACGAGACGGAATAGCCGTTTTATCCGAATAAGAGCACCCTACGACGAGCAGCAAATCAGCGCCATAGACCACTCGTTTCGCAGGATCAGTCCCAATGTCGCCCATCACCCCGAGTGCAAGCTCGTGGTCTTCGGGAATAACACCTTTGGCTCGGTACGTCGTCGCGACAGGCGCGTTCATTTTTTCTGCAATCCGTAAGATCGATTCTCGTTGTCCCCGAGCGCCGTATCCAGCGATCACGACGGGTTGTTCTGCGGCATTTAAAGCGTCGACGGCTGCGTCAATAAGCTCGGCATGAGGCATCAATCGCATATCTGGCAATCGGCCTTCTTTCCCCGCCGTTTTCGCGTTCGGGAGAACCGAAAGCGCTTGCACGTTGATCGGCACGCCCAAATGTGCGACGCCACCCTCGACCACCGCGTGTTTCATTGCCAACGTCATAAGGGAGGTGACTTGCTCCGGTGAATCAATAAGGTTGTTGTAATCGGCGACTGCATCGAACAGTTCGTGCTGATCAATCTCTTGAAAATACCCCTGGCCCAGGAATTGTAGCGCAATTTGGCCCGTAAGTGCAAGGACGGGCGCATTATCCATTTTTGCATCATAGAGCCCGGTGACCAGATTCGTTGCCCCCGGCCCGGCAATTGCAAGGCAGACACCCAGTTCACCAGTGAGTTTTGCATACGCGGACGCCATAAAGGCGGCGACTTCTTCGTGCCGCACGAGCACAAAGCGTATCTTGTCGCTTCGTCTTCTGATAGCATCGACAATACGCAGCGTCGTCTCGCCCGGAATCCCATAGACGTATTTGACGCCCCACTCGATGAGTTGCTCAACTATCAAATCGGCCGCTAGCCGCTCGGTTTGTTCCGCTGCTTCTTCATTTTTCATAATCGCAACACCCTCATTACGCACACAACTAAGTCGTTCTAAAACTGCATGTCAATTATATCAACTGCAAACTAGCCTAAATGTCTTTCATTTCAAAGGACTTTTGCTTTTTAAAGTCTGATGTATCTCCTCATTCTAACGCAAGCTCTTTCAGCACCTCTTTGAGCACCGTAACGTTGTTGTATTTCTGTTCGCGCGATGCGTAAACAAGGGTGATATCCTTTCCAGCTGTGTCAGCCAAAAGCTTCTCGAGCGATTGCTTGTTAGATTTGAGTTCATCTCTGTAGCGCCTTTGAAATTCAGGCCATTTTTCGGGGTCGTGTCCAAACCATTTTCGAAGCTCAGTGCTCGGAGCGATATCTCTCAGCCACTCATCGATGTGGGCTTCTTCCTTACTTATGCCGCGTGGCCATAATCGATCAACGAGAACTCTAAATCCGTCACTCGGGCTAGCCCCCTCATATACCCTTTTGAGTTTAATCATTGTACGTGCCAAGTACTCCGCCTACAAGCCGACCTTGTACGTCGTCAAGGGAGGAGTTTGAAATTTCAGACTGTTGTCTAACTTCTCTTTGCGGCATCTCTTCGACAAGGGGTGATGGCTAGATACGCGAGGAGGGCCGTATCGAATGGACGTGGATCTTCCAGTGCATCATACGCCTCCTTTACGCGCAAAAACAATTTGTTAGCAATTTCTTCATACTCCCGTTCGTCTTTAATTTCGGCACTCACTTCAATACCTCCTTTTTACATAAAATTGCCTCACGTTATATGCATCGGCTTTTTCCCCCATCATGCTGTTTTTAACGAATTTAACAGATTTCGCTCCCCCCGCGTCTTGCGAATGAAAGCAACAGATTCTTGGCCAAACGATACAACGTAAGCCAGCGCCCTAATTGCGCAAACCCCTATGTGCAGTGGTGTTTCTGTTCCTCGCCCCCACGTTGTCCTTGCATTACGCGGGCGTATATGTGATGAGAGTAGACAACGAAGTTGATGTACGCCTCGACGAATTCCCGTCCCGCTCTGACGTCGTTTACCTCATAGTTCTTTGTCGAAATGGTGCGTTTAAACCGTTGCTGCAAGTCGTCTTCGATAGCGCGCAGAACGAAGCTAATCGTGTCAGTCGCATCATTCGTTTCGATGGCCTTTTCCGCCCGTGGCACGACAGGGCCCCAATCAAGCCCAGCCGGTTTGAGGCCCGTGAACGGCGCCCCTTCGCCTGCTCTATGCAAACGTACAACGTTTTCGAAAAACCA
>CABEAE010000047.1_pt1 | contig 14692 bp, 14 predicted proteins | sample 3132301 | NCBI WGS metagenome assembly CABEAE01 (sample SAMEA5534342, study PRJEB31848) | metagenome | biome: tundra; feature: field; material: soil | place: USA | collected 2013-05 | depth 0.45 m
TTTAACCCCTCTAAATAGGAATGGTTAAGTCACTTTTAGCCACTTGCATAAGCGTATGCAACTAAAACCAATAACTGCGATAATTGTCCTTTCGCTTGTGGTTGCTTCTTTGCTAGTAGCCGGTTGCACTACAAGCACTACAAGCAATACTAATCAATCGCCAAGCGCTACGACTAGCACAGCAACACATGACGCTTTTTTAGAAAATTACATTACAGCGGATAAAAACTACACATCCAACTATGGCAATCTCACATCGTGGAAAATCACATGGATTAACAGCACCTCCGCACGTATCGAATGGATGGCAGTCAACAAAACGGAAAACCAGACGATGTCCTCAACCATTACCGATACATATATCTTATTCCCAACGACGCAAGACGCGACAAAATACCTTAACGCTACGAACAAGACTGGGTACAACTTAACCACTTCAAACTACAGCTACAACCCGCCTTACAAGACAGTGACAGGTTCTGACCCAGCGGTTTTTAAATTATATACACGGACTGCGCAACTTCAGAATTTGTCAATGTCGTATTACTACATTAGGCAACAGGATAGGCTCATTGACGAAGGAATATTGAAAGGTACAAACAGCTAGGAGATTAAGTAGAGTTACCCACTCTCAGAATGGCATAGCGTGTTCCTATAAGCTATTCCTTATCTCCTCCCTATTTATTTCTTTTTTCGATTTCCTTTGACTGATGGGTCTCGTTCACGAACGCATCACAAAAAATCTTATGCGAAGATATATGCTGTTATAGCCGAATTTAACGGGTTTAGTTTAGCAAACGAGACGAAAAGCAATGAATACGCTTCGCTGGCGCAAAGTTATAGCTCGCGATGCGGTATCAGTCGCTGTGATAAGTGTCGCAGCATCGCCGCCATTGTGTTCGCGTATGGTCTGTTTGCCCTGCTTCGCCTGCATATGAGTTCAAAACCAGAGGGAATCACGTCAAGAAATTAAAAAATTTGAACTCCATATTGAGCGATGAAGCACAAATCAGCCTAATAGCACAATTTAAAGTGAAAAGGGTTATTTACTTTAGACCTTAGACTTTAACGAAAGGCACCAATAGATTGTAATGAGCTACACGTGGGAGAGGTTTCAGGAAGCTGAGTTCTTCTTAAGACGTATTGCAGAATTTCAGACCATTGAAAATAACGAGAACTTAATAACTAGAGTTTTAACAGACCTGCTCTCTGAGAGCGACGAGAACGGCGAGAATATTTTTTCTCTTTTTAGATACTACCTCAGTGCTTTTCTTTCAGCTTATCGAAGCGTGACTTGGGTGATGAAACACGAGTTTGCCGATGTTGAAGGATTTGACACGTGGTACAATAAAGAAGTGAGACCAAGACTGGTTGCTGACAGTAAACAGAAGCTTCTGGTAGAGCTGCGTAACACGTCTTTGAAAGAGGCACTCATAGCAACGCCGTCGGAAACCAACGTCAAAACTGCCGAATCGCAGATATCAGGCTCAGTAAAATGGTTCATCGAAACAGACGTAATAAAGTCAAACAATAAAATCGCAAAAATCCCAAACATAAATGAAATTGTCGAAGTAGATATAGCAACGATATGCCAGCAGTGTATGAATGAGATGAGGGAGATTGTTTTTGACTGCGGGGAAAGATTTTCGAAGTAACCGTTCGAGCATTGGCTGAGCTGATTGCTACATGCTCCGCGCTTGAGAGATTAATACAATCCTGTTTGTAGAGTCGCTATACGTAAGTGATTTGCCTGTGCGTACAGACGATGATGAGCCCCTATTACAGTTAGAATGGACACAATTAAATCGTATACTCCTGAAAAAACAGAAGCCGTAAAATCCGCCCTTTTGGAGCTTGGCGTAGCGCTAAGACGATATTGTTGCGATATAGTACTTATCGGCGGCTGTGCCGTAATACTTAGATGTTGAAGCTAACGTCTCCCCAGTATTTCATGTAAATGTCATAAACCGAATCTGGCAGCGGATGACGGTAATGTCCCCATTCAATTCCAGAAACGCCGTGGGTCAAAATATAAGCACGATTTGATTGCTCCCATTGAATAATATCCCCGTGCTGCTCAGCGAATTTTCGCAAATCGGCGTTGACTATTCGAACATTGCTTTGCAGTAGTCGAACTTCGTTACTCCTTAACCACTGTTGAAAGGATAATTGCTTGAAAATAGGCTTATCATCTTGTATTTCTTCTAACAGCGGCCACATTGCCTCAACAACTTGCGGATGCAACGGGCAATAATGTTGCATACGAATCTTGTCCTGCTCTGGAAGGACTTCTACGACCGGTTTCTCCAGCTTCACTGCTTTCTTGAACTGCCCTACTTTCAGTCGCGCTATCGTTGCTATCGGCCGTTGTCCAGTGAATGCACCAAAGAGCACCATTGCTTTGTAGTTGAGGTAATGATAATTGTCAATCTCCCCGCTGCGATGTGCTTGCTGAATTGCTGTGAGTAAGTTCTCAACGTCCTCTTTAGTGACAATCCGCTCAGTCACGCGCTTCTGCTCCTTGACCGCCCGTGGGAGCTGTAAAAACAAGTCAAACGCGGTATACCGCGGGTCGAAGCTAGTTTTTGACATGTACCCGAGAAATGCACGAGCAAACTGCAAGACCTTGCGTTTTGCGTCAATATCGCGATATTTTGCAAGTACGTGGTCGCGTAGTTTTTGCATCGTGCATATGCTCACCACGCCTTTTGCAGAGTCCCACAGCAATTCAGCTGACTTCTTCAGCCACGTGACCGTCTTAGGTGATAGTCCTGCCGCGCGTAGTGTGAGATATCCAACCAAGTCCTCATAGGTGAAAGGAAGCGCGAGGTCTGACATGCCCGCGTGGTTGCGTTTAGGATAAAGTTTACACTCGAGTTTACACTTTTTTCCTTCTGCTGAAGCGCTCCGCTCGTCAAAAGAAACCAAAAAAGAAGCGCCCGAGTCGGGATTTGAACCCGAGTCGGAGCCTCGACAGGGCTCCATGATAGGCCGCTACACTACCCGGGCATGCATAAGCGCAGTAACCGCTTGACGCAGCACAGCTAACTACGCGGGGGATGGATAATAAAGGTTTCTCCTCAAGTTTAGAGCTTTCAGGTGTCTCGAATCGAAGTTGGGTATCTGCCGAATTTCTTGCGGGAATTTGCATTGAAGGCTGTGCTACATCGTCACACTGTTTTAAAACACTGCCACCTTTTGACATGGCTTGGTCGGTAACGATCAAAAAAGCACATTTTCCATCACTTTCAGTTTCAAAAATATCAACAGTTTTTCCGATAGCGTCAATGCATTTTCTGGGTAAGCGGAGTTGCGGATAACTCACCCCCTTTCTCGCAGAAAGAGAACCAATCTTTGATTTTCCGATGTGTTGCATAACGACACCACGTATTAATCAACGATGATTAGTATTATTCAAGCTAGCAGAATAATAACCTATTTGAAAGGTTATCTTTGGGTTTGGTAGGGTAGTTCTGTGGAGGCCACGACTTTAGCCCAAATAACAACTAGGGCGTTCCTTTTTGAGTCTATTTGACAAATGGAGGCTAAAATAGAGTTATCTGTTTTGTGCGGGTTGAGCAGTTTGTATTAGTCCCCGGTCGCCACGCTGCACTCGTCATCGAAGCACTCAGTCATTATAATATCAGTCAAAGCCTCAATAGGGCTCCAAAGCGGGCAGTTCCCTCGGTGTAAAAACAAAAACTTCCCGTTAATCAACCAATGGAGCCGCCGCCGCTAAGTTTCTGATAATCACAATAGGCCCGACTTTTTGCCATCATTAGAACGCCACTCGTGCAGATTTTAGCACCGATTTGCCACTCTTTACCTTTTCTTTCGCGCAAACCCCCGCGAGTAATAGCGCGTCGAGCGTATCCGACTGCTCTGTCACGTCGATTCCGTAGCAAAAAGGGTAGATAATATCGAAAAGTAAGCCATGCGCTTATGGCTAAAGTATGCGAAAATTGAACAAGGTAACTATATGAAAGTGCCCGACGAAATAGCGGTGGCTTTGGTGACAGCAATATGCGTCTTAGGGCTTGCCGTAGCGATCAAGAACGTTTTTAACGTAAACGCCCCTTTCCTCTTTTCAATAGCCGCTCCGATCTATCCTTTTATTGTTTATCTGATCACACGGCCGACTGTAGAAAGATTTAAGCACGAGACACTGCTGTGGAGCGCGGTGATCGCTCTCGTGTCCGTGTTCACGCTCCTTGTTTACGTTGCATGAGTACCGGTTAAAACAACATTACCCATCAAAGCGCCTCATCACCAATTTGACTTCAGCTTCAGCCTGAGCGAGATCCTAGTAGCTCTTTTGTAACCTAGTGACGATGGGGCTTGCCCTGCGATAATGCTGGGGCTGCAACGCTACACTTTTTTAGGGCGCGCATGAGCCGAATAACCGGATATTAACACCGTTAAGCTGTGATTAAGCTTTTATCCATCTGCTTGCATTAACTGATTATTATGCTTTCGATCGACCTATTGTATTACGAAGATTGCCCTCACTACGAAGAAGCTGCTCAAGCCTTAAGGGAGGTTCTTGACGAGGAGGACGTACTTGCCGAGGTACACATGATTTCGGTCTCTCCCGGTGAGGATGCCGAGATATGGGGCTTCATTGGTTCGCCGACCATCCACATCAACGGGCAAGACCTAGAGCCGGAAGTCGACAAGGAAACGCCTTATCAAGGCCATTGCAGGGTTTACGCATACAAAGGGGACATGTTTGAGTACCCGCCAAAAGACATGATACGAGAAGCACTTAAGCGGTTTGCATGAATGAGTCGCGCGCGTGCCAGCAAATAGCTGCGCGTATGAATGCCCTTAGGTTAAGCGGGTGAAAAAAATAGCCCCCTCACCCGCACAGGTTCTCGATGACGGGTATGCGCGAGGACAAATTTCGAAAAAGAATACCGCAAGCTGAAGAAGCACGGGCGTTACTAAACGACACCTCTCTTATCCGTTGTCCCTATCTTGCGAGCTTTAGGAACCGCGAGTTGATCGCAACAATCACCGTGCTCGCCGACATAAGCACCGCACCTGCAGCCGGCGTCAGTATGATGCCAAAGGGATAGAGTATACCCGCCGCGAGCGGTATGGCAAGGGCGTTGTAGCCAGTCGCCCACCCGAGGTTTTGCACCATCTTTCGATATGTGCTGCGCGCCAATCCGACGATGGTGACGGCATCGAGGGGCGTACTCCGCACGAGTATGATATCACCTGCCTCCACCGCCACGTCAGTGCCCGCCCCAATCGCAATGCCCACATCAGCCTGTGCGATAGCAGGAGCGTCGTTGATCCCATCACCGACCATGGCGACAACCAGACCGCGGGACTGCACCTCCTTTACTTTCACCACCTTGTCCTGCGGCAGAACCTCGGAAAAGTACTCGTCAAGCCCCACCTCCTTGGCCACCCACTGGGCGACCTGCCGGTTGTCGCCGGTGAGCATCAGGCTGCGTATGCCCATCTCTTTGAGCGCAGCGATCGCCTGCTTCGATTCAGGGCGAATTATGTCGGCAAGGGCAATGGCACCGGCGACTGCTTCATCCATGACCACGAACACCACCGTTTTGCCCTGAGCGGTTAGTCGCTCAATTCGCTCATCGGTGACTATGAGACCATGCTCCTTCAGGTATCCGGGGCTGACCACCCGTACGACTTGGCCGTTTACCGTGCCTTCAACACCCTTACCCGACAGCGCTTTGAACGCCTCAACCTCCAGCGATACTGCCGCTTGTGCCGATGCAGCTATTCCTTGGGCGATAGGGTGCTCAGAGCGTCCTTCGAGAGCTGCGGCGTAAGCCAAAAGGGCTTGCTCGTCAATGTCACCAGTGAAGGTGATGACATCTGTCACGCCAAAACGTCCTTCTGTTAGCGTTCCAGTTTTATCGAAGATGACCGCTTGTATATTCCTCGCCTGCTCGAATGCAGCACGATTTCTGATGAGGAGCCCGTTTTGCGCTCCAAGAGCTGTCGAAATAGCGACGACCAACGGTATCGCAAGCCCCAATGCGTGCGGACAGGCAATAACCATCACTGTCACCGCCCGCTCAAGACTAAAGTCGACGCTTGTGTTGATGAGCAGCTGCCAAACAAGAAACGTTAGCCCTCCGCCGACAAGGGCGATAATGACGAGCGCCAGTGCCGCACGGTCGGCGAGATCTTGTGTTCGTGACTTGCTCTCCTGTGCCTGCTTCACGAGGTCGATCACCTGTGAGAGGAACGAATCCTGGCCCGTCTTCTTGACCTCAACCGTGATGGCTCCCTCCCCGTTGATAGCACCCCCAATGACTGTTGCACCGGCTTTTTTAGTCACTGGCGTTGACTCCCCAGTGAGCATTGATTCGTTGACCGAGGTCTCGCCTTCGACGACCTGGCCATCAGCAGGAACCTTCTCGCCTGGCTTCACGAGGACGCGGTCGCCTACGACGAGCGAGTCCAGAGGGACATCATGCACGCTCCCGTCAGTAAGCAGCTTATGGGCATCGGCCGGCATAAGCTTCGCCAGTTCTTCAAGGGCCTGCGACGCCCCCATAACAGAACGCATCTCGATCCAGTGACCGAGGAGCATGATATCGATCAGGGTGCTTAGCTCCCAGAAGAGGACTCCGCCACTTAAGCCGAACGTGATCGCTGTGCTGTAGAGGTACGCCGTGGTGATGGCGACAGCGATGAGCGTCATCATTCCGGGCAGGCGTGCGCGAAGCTCATTTACGATTCCTTTCAGAAATGGGTACCCGCCATAGAAGTACACAAATGACGCCAGCATGAAGAGGACGTACTGGTCGCCCGGGAAGCGGAGGGCTTGGCCAACGCCTGCGAACTCTTGGATTGCGGGAGAAAGGATGAGTATGGGTATGGTGACGATGAGCGATATCCAGAACCTTCGTCGAAAATCGGTGACATCGTGACCAGCGTGGCGGGAGTACGATGATCTCTTTCCACGCGTCGGGTGGGGCTGACCGGCGTGAGCGTCGCGCCCTGTGTGATTATGTTCGTCCATATGCATCCCCTTATGCTCATCGTGCCCACCGTGCATGTCCTCATCTTTCATTTTGTCAACTCCCAAAGCTTGCCTTTTGCTCACAATATGTTACATAGCTTGCCCTTCCGCAGCTTGCTAATTGATCGAGCCTGAAAGCGCACCCAACGCTTAATATGACACGCTATGCAAATAAGCACACTATAACACCAAGAGCTTACGAGGTTTTACGATGAAAAGATTGTTCCTAATCGGCACGTTAGTATTAGTAATACTCCCAGTTATCCTCGCTGCAGGGTGCACGTTTCCGACGACGTCGTCGCCCACATCTACGCCCAGCTCTCAAAATGTGAGTCAGTATCTTACTACTATGATGCAAGAGCGGAATTTCACCATGATGACGCCGTTTTCATTCCAGCCGAGCCCGCAAACCGGGATGGCCGTTTACAACGGCACGGCGAGCGACAACAATGGTACTTACGCAGTCAGCGTTCAGGCGTGGAATAATGCGCAAACGGCGCAGGCACAGTTCGTAGCACTGAAAACCATGTTCATGGGGCAAGGTTACGCCGTGGTACAAGAGAACGCGACGGCGTGGTTAGGATTTAACGCGAATGCGCGAACGGGGGCAGCAATCGAATACGGCACCTCACCACTCGTGCCATACTACACGATGGTCATCACTGGCAGTGCTGTCGGGCAAACGCCCTTCCAACAGGCTATGTGGCAGCACATGTGGGACGTTGTGCACTCGCAGAACGGCAACGGTGGCGGCATGGGCGTGTACATGGGCGTTGGAATGAATGCAACCATGCGCAACGCAATGCAGCAGGAAATGCAGGAGCACGTGGGCAGCGGCTTTAGTCCCGACATGACGGGCAAGTTAGCTTAATAGACGGAAGTTGTCGAAACTTACCGTTCCCCAATACTCCATATAAACATCATACACGTGCTCAGGCAACGAATGCTTGTAAAACCGCCAATCGAGAGTACCGTTACATACACGATGCAGCGCCAGCGTAGCAATTTTTTGGGTAGGCCCGAGCTATGATAGCGCAGCGTGTTTTTCCTTCGTGATCTGTTTTTTCCTTGCGTATGCCTTATTACCTTCCGTGCGCTACCTAATTTGATGATACTATGACCGACGAAAAGAAAAAAGAGAAGAGAATCGCCATGGAAGAACGAGAAGAACGACGCAAGTATCCCTTCGAGGCAATCTTTACGCCCAAGGTGCTTGAACGGGGCCGCCACTGGATCACCGTTGAGCTGGGGAACGTATCAACGGAGCCCCTCGTCGACGTAAGCGCGACGCTGTACACATATAACACACATGATCTCGACGTTTTGCCAAGCGGCTCTTTTCGTTTCGTGAAAGAGTTGCGCCCTCAAGACACGGAAGTGCTTAACTTTCACGTTTTTGCGAACCACACTGGATGGGTCTATCTGCACGTCACGGCGTACCGCTACGGTGCTTTCGTGAGCTGGTACTCTCCTTATCATGAGATTCGACTCATAGAAGATCCAGCCGAGATCCAGGCCTTTTTCGTGAATCGGCCCTACTGGGCGCTTGAAGAAACAATCGAGACGGAAACGGTCGTGCACGCCCACCGCAACGTGTCGGATCTACGGCTCGAAATCGCCGCAACTCCCCCATCGAAGTCCCACACGCTCATGGACGTGATCGATATCGACTTCGCAGAAAGCGGCACGAAGCGATTTGCAAGCGAGCTCTACGCGAGTGAAGAAGGCATGTACCACCTCACAGCGCGCCTTTTCCACGAACATAAGCTCATAAGCAGCAAGCTGGCATCCTGCTACGTTACGCCCCTTGAAGAGTGAATCTGCGTCTCATCGGTGGGGGCCGCAGTGTGTGTAGGGTCGCTCCTAGCGGATGCCGACACTTGCTCCATTCGACGCCTCTCACCCTATGCGTGAGAACATAAGAGGCACTAATCCGTTGACTTTAATTTGCAGAACTGTACCATACCATGCTTGAAACCGAAGCTAAGGTTTTTATATCCTGGTTGTGGCTAACGTTCGCTACAATGTGGGGAGGTGACGAACTTGATCGAAGACGATGTTGAAGAGTTAAAAAAGCGAGTTGAACAACTTGAGGCGTGTTGTAGAGAACTCCGTGAGAAAATACGTCCTGAAAGAATAGTGCCGGATATTTACAGATTTGACGAAGAACTGGTAAAGCGGCTAGGAGGGCGCGTTTAGAGCGGTGACCCATTCCCCACCGCATCTTGCACTTTTTTTAAAACTACTAGGCAGTCCAGACAGTTGCAAACGAGCGCGTCAAGAAGTTTGAAGAAGTGTCTGAAAAGTGTTGGTAAAGTAGAATCTATCCTTTATCAATTTTCTTTTCTTTCTGAGAGCAATTAATAATCTCTATTAGCTTATCAATAAAACCGATTTGTCCTTTTATTATTTTTTTCTTAGCTAGCTCAATATCGAACCAACCTGCTTTGTCGACCTCGGGAATCTCCTGTATTTTCCTGGAATTTTTTGGCCACTCATAAGAAATTGTATTACTCACAATATTCGTTATATCGAGGTCTTTTTCGAGAGCCCATACATGCACTATCTTTACGCTGGATTGATTTAACTCTCCCAAATCAATAAACTCCCCATCAACTTCAAATCCTGTTTCTTCTTTAAATTCTCTTCTCGCCGTGTCCAGTGGATTTTCATTATCTTCGGGCAGCCCTTTAGGTATCGACCACACGCCATCGTCCTTGTTTGCCCAAAATGGCCCACCTGGGTGAACAAGCATCACTTCAAGTTTCTCATTCCTGAACCTGAATAAAAGGATGCCAGCGCTAAACATAGTCATTTTCTATTTCTCCCTAAGCTCTCTTGTTTTCCTTCGCAAAAGTTAAAACCGGCACGTTGTAATCAAATAGCTTAAGAATCAAAGCTTATCGGTGCCCATTACTGCATATAAATGTCATAAACAGGTTCTGGTCTTGGACTCTTGTAGAAACACCAGTCAACTCCCCTAACACCGTGCGTTAATACGTAGTTCTTATTTGATTGATCCCATCGCAATATGTCGGATTGCTGTTCACAGAATTTTCTCAAATCTCCGTTAACGATGCGAGCACCGCCATACAACAATCTGATGTCTGTGTGCTTTAGCCACGCTTGAAAGGAAAGTTGTTCGAAAACAAGCTTGTCGTTAGTCTCGACCGTCCAAAACGGGCAGCATCGCTTCAACAACTTGTGGATGAAGGGGGCAATAATGTTGCATACGAATTTTGTCTTGCCATGGAAGAATTTCAATAACAGGTTTCCTCATTTTCACAGCTTCCTCAAACTATTCCACTGTCAACCTTGCTATAGTCGCCAAAGGCCGCTGTCCTGTAAACGCGCCGAAAAGCACGATCGCTTTGTAGTTAAGGTAGTGATCGTTATCAATGCGCCCTCCGCTAAGTGCCTTTTCAATCTCTTTTAGCACGTTTTCCACATCTTCCTTAGTCACAATCCGGTTTGTAACGTGCTTGCGCGTTTTAAGCACTTTCGGCATCTCCAAGAAGAGTTCAAATGATTGAAAGCGAGTATCGAAAGTGGTCTTGGTAAGATACTTGAGAAGGTCTCTTGTGAAATAGAGTACTTTGCGTTTTGAATACACGGACTTGTATTTGGTTAGGGCAACTTTACGCACCGTATCCATTGTTAGTTTGCTGATAACGCCAAGCGTACAGTTGCAAACAATCTCAGCCGCCTTGTTCATCCAGTTGCTGCTTTTACGATCAAGGCCTTCTATGCGCCATTTAGTATAATCGATAAGTTGCTTTCGTGAGAACGTCAACTGAAGCGAAGCGAGGTTTTGACTGTTAGCTGAATCGTCTGGGACTGTTGTTGTGGTTTTATCACTAACTAATTCTGACCTGGATGGGTTAGGAGAATTATAAACTCCTTTAAAAGCAAATAAAGCCTCAAAAAGAGGAGGATCTCTCGACAGGGCTCCATGATAGGCCGCTACACTACCCGGGCATGCATAAGCGCAGTAACCGCTTGACGCAGCACAGCTAACTACGCGGGGGATGGATAATAAAGGTTTCTGCGAACTTTCCGGGCGTGCTTCTGCTTCTAATGGTTCCGTTAAATCTGGCGCACTTGTCGAAAGAACATCCGGTGAAGTATGTGCTACATCTACACACTGTTTTGCACTATATCGCGGCCTCAATAGACTCCACTGACGTGGAATTTACAAATAGTCGAAAGACAGAACATAATGTAAATTAAATCACAAGATTATTCTGATACACAAAAAAATGAAAGAAAATACACTAAACCTTGGTAAAATGCAAAAAAAAGACCTGTATCCTACCATATTCCAACGGAAGTCCATTAGAAAGTACGATGTAGACCCCCTCGATGAAGATACATTAAAGGAGATCAGAGATCATGTTCAAACTTTACAACCGTTGCATAAGGACATTAAAATTGAATTTAAGATTTTATCTCCCGATGCTGTTATAAGAAGGACGATGAGAGAAGCACCACACTATATAGCTGTTTTTTCAGAGGTAAAAGAGGGGTATCTAAGCAATGTAGGGTTCATGCTACAGCCGATGGATCTATTTTTTTCCGCTAACGGATTGGGTAGTTGCTGGCAGGGAATCCCTACTCTCAAAAAAGAAGGTTTGGCAAGTTCACGTCTGAAATTTATCATTTTAATGCCTTTTGGAAAGCCCCAGGAAATATTACATCGAACAAAAACTTCCCAATTCAAAAGAAAATCACTCCAGGAAATAAGTGACATTAAAGGTGCAGATGATTTACTGGAAACAGCTCGTCTTGCTCCTTCTGCACGTAATGCACAGGAGTGGTTTTTTACAGGTGATGAACATTTAATTCATGCATATTACCGCAAACCAAGCTTCATCGCGGGACTTTTAATCAAAAAATATCCCCCCATGGATGTGGGAATCAGTCTTTATCACTTGAAATTGGGTGCAGAACATTTTGGCAAGGAAACTGAAATTATATTTGATAACCCGGAGGATAATAATCTCAATGATTATGAGTATGTTGCCAGTTTGCGCTTAACATAGTCAAATTCCCTGATTTATTCTCCAGTGATTTCTACCAATCTTTCGGCTCCGGTTCAATAGTTTTTTTCAGTTCTAAAGCTTAAGAATAATTCTTATGTGCTTCTCGATAGTTGATTGGGGAGCTTAGAGGCGCTAGAAGGAGCCTGTATTAAGCTCCGTTTGATGTGTCTATTTAGTCAGTCAAGACACTCAGATCTCTCTCAATTGGACGAAGCCTCAATAGGGTCGCCTCTTAATTAGCCCGAAAAGCAATGCATACATACGAATGACCGCCGAAGTTAGAAAGCGGCCCAAGTGGGCCAAGAGCAGGTTTCGCATAAGACGCTTTCAACACTCATCGCAGAACTTGAGCTTCACGGTTACATGGAGGCAGAGCGAAAGGGACGTGGCAGGGGCCGAGGCGTCGGTTTGATCTCGCACGTGCTTTAAATCGAAAGGCTTACGAACGGCGAATGCGGATAATATAGAAATGTATGGCCTACATTAGGTTAAGTGACAGGCTGATTAAGTTGATGAGCGCCATCGTGCTCATCATCCTGCTGATTTTTTTCATATGGGGGGTTGGCATATCTTTGGGGGTGCTTCCGAGCCAGCTGTAATAAAGCTGGTGCGCGTCAATTACCTAAACTGCGCGTAGGAAAGCACTGTTAGACGCGCTTAAGGATTTAGTATAAAGAAAGAGGCAAGGTCCTAAAAATGGCTACTAATCTGGATAAAGCCGGAGCGAAGATTAAGAAAATGTTAACGCGCGGGGACGTAGCCGACGATAAGTTCCAGCATAAGGACGATATCGCGTGGTGGATGGGCCGTTATGAGACGCTAATTACGACCGAAGCGGACGCCGTTGTACGAAAAGCGATGGCGAAGCTTAACGAAGCGGTCGCCCTGCGTGAGGAAGGCATTAACTTAGTCGAGCAGTTAGATCGAGATATCATCGAGGCGGAAAGCGAAATAACGCGGCTGGGTGGAGCAGCGTTTATTGAAAAATCAGAACCGATGATCGAAGAGCTAAAAGTATATTTCGATAATTTGTACGAATCGCTCAAGCGCCCACAGTCCGAAGAGGTAGAAAAATAGAATAACAAACATAGAAAAAACGCCCTCTCACGTTAAGGCGCCTTTTCTACTTGCTTAGGAAGCGGCTGCTTATAAAACCGCCTGTTAACTCCCGCTGAGCAAAATTAATAGAAAAAAGCATTTCTAATGGCATAACATTGAGCACCGTTTGCTTTAGATTGTTATCCTACAGTATGGGCAAAGCGAACTCCCATACCAAAAGCTCTTTGACAATCTTTTGGAAATTCCTCTTTTCGTCTCTTGGTTTTCTCTTCAACGTTAAATGCTGATGACTCATACTTAGAATAATCGTCAAACTGATAAGTGTCGGTAACAAACAGCGATTCTGATTCCCCGAAGGTTCTCTTCATAAACATTTCAACACCTTTGATATACCGATCATAGCCCATTAGTTTCATCTGGTCTTCTCGCACACCCATAGTGCAAATTAAACCCGTCTTGATCTTCTTCTTAAAAAGCGTTGAATGGTTTACATCATACACCAAGTACGGAAATATCAACCGTTCCATGAAGGATTTCATCTCACCGGTAACGGTTCCCAGATAAATTGGAGAACCAAAGATAATGGCATCAGCCTCCTCAACTTTTTTGAGAATTGGTGTCAACTCATCGGTTACGGCACATCTGCCATAACTCTCGCCTTCTTTTAATTTGCAGGAAAAACAGCTTATGCAGCCTTTAAAATTGAGTTTATAAAGATGAACGAGTTCAGTCTCTGCTCCCTGTGAAGCTGCTCCTTCAAGTGCACTATTTAATAGCGTTGCGGTATTGCATTTGGTTCTTGGACTCCCATTTATTGCTAATACTTTCACAGATATTGCATCTCCTTTGCAGCGATTTAACAGTTGTTTATTCGCACGTAGGCTTCTCTAACAAGCAACACCGAGTCGATGACCTAATGCCTAAGATTTCGTTTTTTAGTGCCTATGAGCATCCACAAATCGGAGCCTGTTTAAGGCTTCGGTTAAGTATCGCATTTGTTCATCAAAATGTTCAGACATTAATAAATCGGTCGGAGCCTCAGTAGGACTATAATCCAATCAGGTCTTTTTTGAGAAAAAGGAGGAATGGAAGCCTACCTTTCCAGTACAGCTTTCTTCAGGCCCACTCGTGGCCCTTTTCACACCTGTGCTTCTCTTCGTGTTTTGAGTCTTCGTGCGTGCAGGTCATCTCAGCACCACACTCAGGACACGATACGGTGCACTTTATGGTTTCGTTCTTATCGTCTTCTGTCATTGTTCCACATCTTGTTTAGTGATTTGTAATTAAAGTGTAGTGGAGTATAAAAGTAGTGTTTTGAATAAGCCAGCTCACCAAAGGCTGTACCGTTTATCGCTTTAATAAAGTGTACGACACCAGCGACTTTAACAAAAGCAAATACTTAAGTCCGAGCCCCCGCTATCCCCTTCTATGCCATTCGTTCATCAACCCGATGCTATGCTCGGAATTCCAGCAGCCACCATTACAACCCCCACTAACAATACGCGGGTAGAAGACTCAGTAGTAGTCAAGGGCACGGCCCAAAACATTGGAGGAGACTATTGGCTATGGATCACATTATATG
>CABEAE010000075.1_pt1 | contig 11895 bp, 6 predicted proteins | sample 3132301 | NCBI WGS metagenome assembly CABEAE01 (sample SAMEA5534342, study PRJEB31848) | metagenome | biome: tundra; feature: field; material: soil | place: USA | collected 2013-05 | depth 0.45 m
TGAATATGCGAGCGCATTTCCTCTTCTATGTCATCAAGCCGTTCGATGATGACGTTAATCGGGATCTGTTCTTGGCTCATAAAGTCCCGCATAGCGTTGATCAACGCTTTAAAGCGCGAGGCGTTCAGCTTCACACCCTCAATAACGTCAAATATACAGGAACTACCATCATCAGGCAATTTCAAGTCAATGACCCTCATCCCGCCTTCTTCTTTGAGAGATATATTGTAACCGTATGGGCTGAGCTGACCGATTGAAACCGCCCGTTCCTGCAATCTCGCGTCATACGTTCCGCTCTTCGTCAAACAGAGCCCGTTTAGAAACTCGCTGAACCCCTGATATTCTTCCACTAAGACGAAAAGCCCCTGCAAACGAGCGATATCAGCTTTCGCATCGAAGGATCTGGTCTGTACCTCGATAAGGCAAAGAGACAGCTGGCACGTAGCGTCAAGCATGGCAGCACATATCTGTTGCTCGTCGCTAATTACAAAGTGCCTCTTGTCATCAAAACTGGCAGAGTCCCTAATCGTCTGCTCAATGTCTTTAACTTGGCTAGTCGTTAAGAGCGGCGTTCCGCGAATACTTGAGTCAGTCATGTTATTTATGAGCAGCAAGCATTTTTTTCGACTTTCCCCATTGTGTATTGCTCTAAGGACCCGCTTTTCGTCGTTTTTCGTCATTGAAACTCCCCTGTTGAAGTACTGGCTTTTTCGAGTGTCGTCTCGATCCGCTCAAGACGAGCTTGTAGGTCCGCTATCTCAATCCCTTTATAGATTGCACTCACTGTTGCGATCTCATTGGCTGCAGCGCGCCCATCGATCTCTCCTGTTCGGAGACGCTGCAAGGTAATCAGCTGCTACGTTACGAGGTCTTCAGCACGCACCGTACCGTCCCCATTACCCTGCTCCTCAATGTGCTTTTTTGCCTTCGACGCTTTTCTACGTCGAGAAGCAACCAGCTCGCTCAGCACCTTTAATTCCGCGATCTCATCATCGTCGCGCAAAGTGAGCGTCGGAAGCGCATCATCAACGCGGGCGTGCAGTTTACCCATAATATCATATAGTTTGGGAGTCGGCACGTCGCTAAGGTCGCGCTTTTTCAGCTCCTCGGTCACCCGCGCAAGCTCGAAGCCGTAGCGTTCGATTTGCGCCTGCACGGTCAGTTGGTGCCGTTCCAGGAGCGTGTCTATCTCGATTGCCTTTAGGTTCGCGATCTGTTCTTTGAGTTCGCGTTCCCAACGCACCGCCGTCTGAAGTCCGATTTTAAGCTCGTCTGAGGCTATTCTCAGTGATTTGCCTTGAGCCCGCAGCTCAACAAATTGATGTTTTGTTTCTACTTCTTTCATCTAGTGTCACATCCTTTGCGTTTAACGTTCAAAGCAGCGACCTCGAGGAAAGACGCAGAAAAAAAGCCACAACTATGTGCAAAATAGTTGCAATAGCGTAACTGCATCAACTTCGCGCGAAGGCAGACCACATTCAGCCCAATCAAAAAGCGGCCTGCTTTTGCCTCTTTATCGCTCTTTTTACCGTTATTTCTTTTTCCTTAATATCACCGGAGCGAAACGCAGTCGATTCGTTTAGTGATAAACGTCAAACTCTCATTTGGACGGATAGGTAAACGGATATGTGTCGATGCATGACGGGAAAAATTCCCGTAGGACATTTCTCCTGCAAACGGTGTAACAGCTGCTGCTTATTACGTTTTTCCTATGCAACGCGATAGTAAAGAACGTTGGGATTAATATCGTAAGGTTCGCACGCAGTGCATTAGGCGCCTTCCTTTTTGTTTTTAGAGTCGAATCGCAGCGTGGCTTGTCTCGCATTAACGAATATACGATTAATATATTTATCTAAGTATTTATATAATATACATTTTATAAAGAATTAAGAATCATTACGTTTGCCTACGACGATTCAACGCCGTTGGCAGCCTTAACTATCGTCGGCTGATTCTTTAAAAGTGTTATGGTTTTGTTACCATTTTGTTACTCTTTTATCACGCTTTTTTCAGTTCGCCGTCACCTAGATCGTATAGAGGGTGTTCTGCAGAAATCTAGCACCTACTCGTGCATTCCTCGCTTTAAGCTAATTGACTAATTTCGGGCACAGCCACGTATTGTCGCATCGTCCTAAAACCTATATAGGCGCTTGATGAATATGGTGGAGGAGACTTCTTATGATAACCAGACAGGACGTCATAGATGTGGTGAGCGAATATGATAAAAAGAATATCACAATAGGCGTGCTCGGCTCGCACTCCGCACTAGACGTTTGTGACGGTGCCCGCGATGAAGGAATTCCCAACCTCGTCGTGTGCCAAAAAGGGCGGGATGGACTTTATACGAACTACTTTAAGGGTCGGACCGTTAACGGACTGCAGAAAGGCTTCGTTGATGAGGCCATTGTCCTCAACAAGTTTGATGAAGTCCTCTCTGAAAGCGTGCAACGACAGCTCGTCTCAAAAAATACGCTATTTATCCCCAATCGGTCTTTTGTTGTTTATAACGGTGTGCGCCGCGTCGAGAACGAGTTTAGGTTGCCGCTGGTTGGCACGCGCGACATGTTGAAAATAGAAGACAGGGAGACGGAGGAAGAGAACTACTATTGGGTCAGCCAGCAAGCGGGCATTCCTATCCCGAAACACTATGAGAGTAAAGACGACATAGACACGCTCGTCATGGTAAAGCTTCACCATAAGCACATGACGCTCGAGCGCGGGTTCTTCACGGCCGCATCCCCTGAAGAGTTCGACGCAAAGGTCGAGCGCCTCATTAACCGCGAGGTTATTACGGTAGAAGCTCTCAAGGACGCCCGCATTGAACAGTACATCATAGGACCGGTGTTCAACTTCAACTTCTTTTATTCACCCATCGATGATGAGATTGAGCTTTTGGGAATTGATTTCAGATTCGAAAGCAACCTCGACGGATTAGTGCGCATTCCCGCTGAGCAGCAGTTAGAGCTGCCTGCACAGTACCGTGACCCACTTATGACGATTGTCGGCCATGCTAACGCGTCTCTAAGGGAGTCCTTACTGGAAAGAGTGTACCGTATGGCTGAGCAATTCGTTGCGTTCTCCAAACGACATTACACTGCCCCCATCATTGGGCCCTTCTGCTTGCAGACCATCGTTGATCAAAACATGGACTTTTACGTTTATGACATCGCCACACGGATCGGCGGAGGCACAAACGTCCATACGAACGTCGGTGCTTCGTATGGAAACTCCCTGTTTGGGACAAGAATGAGTTCAGGACGACGTCTCGCGCTTGAAGTCAAACGCGCAATAACACTCGACGAAATAGACAAGATCATAACATAACATGAAACGCACTACATCAAAACAAAAAACGGACTGGGACGTCATCATCATAGGAGCTGGGCCTGCTGGGATGTGCGCAGCAAACGAGCTCGCAAACCACGGCATAGACGTGTTGATCCTCGATCGCGGGCACGACATAAAAGAGCGCCGATGCCCTATGGAAGACACAGGGAAATGTGCGGAGTGTAAACAGTGCGACATCATGTGCGGCGTCGGTGGCGCGGGCACGTTCTCTGACGGCACCCTTAATCTCCGGCCTGATATCGGAGGCGACCTTGCAGCAATCACGGACGACGACACGTATGCATGGGAACTGGTGAATTATATTGACGGCCTGTTCCTCAAGTACGGCGCCCCCGAGAAACTCTTTAACGCCGAGGGTATCCAAGTAGAAAAACTCAAGCGGAGCGCGGCTTCAGTAGGCGTGCATTTTATAGAGATCTCCCAGCGCCACATGGGCTCTGATAATGCGCCCCGCATTATCGAAAACTTTGCAAATGACCTAAGGTCTCGCGGGATAAACTTTCGCCTAAATGCTCAGGTACAGGACCTGCTTATCGAAGATAACGTATGCACGGGGGTACTGCTCGAACACGGCGAGAAGCTTTTCTCGCGATTTACGCTCCTTTGTCCGGGACGGATTGGCGGGGAATGGGTAAATACTCTCGTGAAGCGTCATAATATCGGTGCCAAGCACGGGGCGATAGATATCGGCGTTCGTGTAGAGGTCCCAGCGATAATAATGGACCCGATAACGGACATAAACCACGATCCGAAATTTCACATTCGCACAAAGCGGTACGACGATTTCGTACGAACCTTTTGCACCAACGAACACGGATTTGTCGTCAAAGAGCGCTACGAAGGTTTCATAGGCACGAACGGACATTCCCTCAAGAGTCGACGTTCCGAGAACACGAATTTTGCGTTCCTGGTACGCACCGAACTCACCGAACCACTCGAAGATACGACAAGATACGGAAAATCGGTCTCGAAACTAGCGACGACAATAGGGGGCGGCAACCCGATTCTACAAAGAATGGGGGATTTACGGCGAGGACAGCGTTCGACGTGGAGCCGCATTCGAAGAAATCCCGTAAAAAACACCCTTGAAGACGTCACCCCTGGCGATATTTCGATGGCAATGCCGCACAGAATCATCATGAACATCATCGAAGGACTCGAAAAGCTGAACGAAGTCATTCCAGGCGTTGCTTCAGACTCAACCCTGCTCTACGCTCCCGAAGTAAAGTTTTACGCGATGGAGTTGACGGTTTCGAAAGAATTGGCGACGAGCATCAAAGGGCTCTACGCTGCAGGAGACGGGACGGGACTTTCTCGGGACATAATCAACGCAGCTGCGACTGGGGTCATCGCCGGCAGAGGGATTCTCAAAGAGCTAGCTAAGTCATAGACAGCTAAGCGTCGCTACTGCCTTTTTTTGTTTTTTGTCGACTCCGCCATTATCGTTGCAAACGCGTGCTCTTTATAATGTTGAACGCAATACTGTCCCATCTACTGTGGAGGGGAGCTGCTGAACCTAGCACAAGAACTTATAGAAACCTATGATCTGGATGATCTAACGCTCGCAACTTTGTGCTCCCACACGAGCCTGCAGATTTTTCACGGCGCCCGTGCGGAGGGCTTTAAAACGCTTGGCATCGCCGTCGGCCACATACCTAACTATTATGACGCATACCCCAAAGCCAAACCCGACGACTTTTTAGTTGTTCGTAGCCATCTGGATGTGCTTAAACACGCTAACGACCTGCGCAAACGGAACGTGATTTTAATCCCTCACGGTTCCCTTGTTGAGTACCTCGGAGCCGACAATTTTTTAGACCTAAGCGTACCCACCTTTGGGAATCGTCGAGTGCTTCAATGGGAGTCAGACCGCACTAAAAGCCGACAATGGCTAGAAGGGGCAGGCGTTATGATGCCCAAAGAGATACGCGATCCGCAAGAGATTCAATCACCAGTCATCGTAAAGTATCATGGAGCTAAAGGAGGCCGAGGCTTCTTCATCGCAAAAGACTATGGGGATTTCAACAGAGGCATAGATCCGTCTGCACAATACACAATACAAGAGTTTGTTCTTGGTACACGATTTTACTTTCACTACTTTTACTCGCCTATCGCAAAGACGGGCTACCGTCTGAGCAAAGGAACCCTTGAGATGCTCGGCATTGACCGCCGATTGGAGGCAAATGTCGATGAGATCTATCGAGCAGGAAATGTTGCTGTCGAACCTACTTTTGTCGTTACGGGGAACGTTCCTGTCGTCCTGCGGGAGAAGCTCCTCGAAGAGGTATTCGATATAGGGCGCCGTGTTGTCGAAAAATCGATTGATTTATTTGGCGGTATGATCGGGCCATTCTGTCTGGAGACAGTAGTAACCGATGAGCTTCAATTCAAAGTGTTTGAGGTGTCAGCCAGGCTTGTAGCGGGTACTAATATATATCCAACAGGATCCCCTTACGCCGACTACATATATGATTCCATGTCATGCGGCAGACGTATTGCGCTTGAAATACGAAATGCTTTGCAAGAAAATCAGCTCACAGACATCTTGAGTTGAACCATCTACGCGATGCCCCCCGCTGTCTGAAAAGATATCTAGCTCATCGTCCACCCATTTGGTCATACGCTGGCTTATGCCCGCGCCGCGCTAAACATGCCCCTCGAGAAACAAAGCATTAAGCAGGAATCGTTGACTGCCTAGCAGCGTTTCACGCGACAAGTGGCCAGGGGCTAAGAACTCCTAGGCTCTGAAATGGCGCAATCAAATCGCAATACTTAAGCCGTTGCGAGAACCCACGCTCTTGTGGTGCAGATATTGCAAGAAATTACATCAAATCAAGTGTATGGCGAAACGCCTGATTTTTACGAGGCAGATGAACTAAAGCGTCTTCGGGAGCTTTTGCGACGAGCAATAGACGAAGTTGCACTCCGGTACGAGCATAAGTATCTCGCCCCGAGCCTCCTTCCTGAAATGATCGCATACATGGTGCACCTGGCTGATCCCTCATTTTCTGAAACGCTCGCGCAAGCTGAGTTCAACAAGTCTGCCCTAGAATTCACCGAGCAACTAGATCGAGCGACACGAGGTAGATTTACTCTAAGCCATGTATGGAAAAAGTAGGCTACAGCTGAAACGTTTTCGATTGTCTTTGAAACAGTTACTCAGTACGTATTGGCTTTAAAGCGCCGCCGTTGTGGAGCTAGTTAAGTAAATACGAGAGCCATTGATAAGCAAGCGCGCAAAGGTCAGTATTTTTGTGATGGGGCATCAACGGACTTTTTTTAAGATGGTGTTTCTGAGCGCCGGTAAACCTTATATACCTACGAATTCTATACAGAAAGGCCTGATCTTCCAAGATGAGGTCCATCGCGGCCAACATACGGTCCTTATGTGGAATTTACTTCCAACCGTGAGGGATCGATCTCCGGTCGCGAAATATACAAGTGGAGTTGTAAGTGAGCTGGCTTAATCTGTCAGAAACCTTGCAACTGACGTAGGTCTTATTTGATTCGGCTGAAGCCGTTTAAATACGGAATCGGTCGAAGCGGACATGCAATAAAATGCGAATCCGCACAATTCCTAGATAGTGTGCATATATAACTCTGGTTGATCCTGCCAGAGGCCACTGCTATCGGGGTCCGATTAAGCCATGCGAGTCGAGAGGGGTAAAGCCCTCGGCGAACGGCTCAGTAACACGTGGATAACCTACCCTCAGATCTGGGATAACTCCGGGAAACTGGAGATAATACCGGATAATCCGTGAACGCTGGAATGCCTCACGGTTGAAAGCTTTAGCGTCTGAGGATGGGTCTGCGGCCGATTAGGTAGTTGCTGGGGTAACGTCCCAACAAGCCAATAATCGGTACGGGTTGTGAGAGCAAGAGCCCGGAGATGGATTCTGAGACACGAATCCAGGCCCTACGGGGCGCAGCAGGCGCGAAAACTTTACACTGCGCGAAAGCGCGATAAGGGGACCTCGAGTGCGTGCGCAATGCGTACGCTTTTCAGATGCCTAAAAAGCATGTGGAATAAGGGCCGGGCAAGACCGGTGCCAGCCGCCGCGGTAACACCGGCGGCTCAAGTGGTGGCCGCTATTATTGGGCTTAAAGGGTCCGTAGCCGGACCAGTTAGTCCCTTGGGAAATCTTACGGCTTAACCGTAAGGCTGCCAATGGATACTGCTGGTCTTGGGACCGGGAGAGGTAAGAGGTACTTCAGGGGTAGGAGTGAAATCCTGTAATCCTTGAGGGACCGCCAGTGGCGAAGGCGTCTTACTAGAACGGGTCCGACGGTGAGGGACGAAAGCTAGGGGCACGAACCGGATTAGATACCCGGGTAGTCCTAGCCGTAAACGATGCGAGCTAGGTGTCACGTGGATTGCGAATCCATGTGGTGCCGAAGGGAAACCGTGAAGCTCGCCGCCTGGGAAGTACGGCCGCAAGGCTGAAACTTAAAGGAATTGGCGGGGGAGCACCACAACGGGTGGAGCCTGCGGTTTAATTGGACTCAACGCCGGAAAGCTCACCGGAGACGACAGCGGGATGAGAGCCAGGCTGATGACCTTGCTAGACTAGCTGAGAGGAGGTGCATGGCCGCCGTCAGTTCGTACCGTGAGGCGTCCTGTTAAGTCAGGCAACGAGCGAGACCCGTACCCACAGTTGCCAGCGGCTGCTCCGGCAGGCTGGGTACACTATGGGGACCGCCTCTGCTAAAGAGGAGGAAGGAGCGGGCGACGGTAGGTCAGTATGCCCCGAATTCTCCGGGCTACACGCGGGCTACAATGGATGGGACAATGGGTCCCGACACCGAAAGGTGAAGGCAATCTCTTAACCCCATTCTTAGTTCGGATTGAGGGCTGAAACTCGCCCTCATGAAGCTGGAATCCGTAGTAATCGCGTTTCAACATAGCGCGGTGAATACGTCCCTGCTCCTTGCACACACCGCCCGTCAAACCACCCGAGTGGGGTTTATGTGAGGGCGTGGTTTTTGCCACGTTCGAACATAGGTTCCGCAAGGGGGGTTAAGTCGTAACAAGGTAGCCGTAGGGGAATCTGCGGCTGGATCACCTCCTAAGCAATACAGGTGGACGCCGAATCAAAGGACCTTCCACACCTAGGGCTCGTAGCTCAGCTGGAAGAGCGCTGCCTTTGCAAGGCAGAGGCCCTGGGTTCAAATCCCAGCGAGTCCATCTATCGACCCGCATGGGACGCTAGAAAAATATTCCAGTTTAATGCACACAGTGGCTGGCGCCGCTGTGGAAGGGTGCACTTATGAAGTGTACCGTGCATAAGTTCCATAATTCTGGACGCTAACTAGTTAGTGTAAAGTGGCTGCTATACCATCCAGTGAATGGCTCGGCTCAAGTGCTGATGAAGGACGTGCCAAGCTGCGATATGCTCCGGGTAGGCGCAAGGAGCCTTTGAACCGGAGATTTCCGAATGGGAACTCCTAACCGATTGGTTGATCCCGTCAGGGATTGGGAACGCCCCGGATTGAAACATCTTAGTAGGGGCAGGAAAAGAAATCGTAAGAGATGCCGTGAGTAAAGGCGATTAAAAACGGCAGAGTTCAAACTGAATCCCCGCAAGGGGAGATGTAGTGTTATAAGCCGAGTCCATAGAGCAGAGCCTGAGAAGCTAAAGTTGTCTGGAAAGACATGCCATAGAGGGTGATAGCCCCGTGAGCGCAATCAGTCTGCCAGGATTCGAGTCTTGAGTACCGTGGGTTGGAATTCTCGCGGGAATTTGGGAGTCATCAACTTCCAAGACTAAATACAACTTGAGACCGATAGCGTACTAGTAGGGTGACCGAAAGCTGAAAAGTACCCCATAAAGGGAGGTGCAAAGGGCCTGAAATTGGGTGGTGATGGTGCGGCAGGGCACAAAAGGATCTTCGATGCGAAGGAAGACGTCGCGAGGCGTTTGTACGAGCATCGTCGCCAGTGTTCTGTCTTACGTTTTGAAGAACGGGCCAGGGAGTGTATTCAGATGGCAAGGTTAAGGCCTTCACGGCCGAAGCCGTAGGGAAACCGACAAGTCCGTAGCTCGCAAGAGTGTGGGACGGCGTATTAACTGCGCGGAGTCATCAGGATACGACCCGAAACCGAGTGATCTAGGCGTGGGCAGGTTGAAGCGTGACGAAAGTTGCGTGGAGGACCGTTAGCGGTGCTGATTTGCAAATCGCTCGCGTGACCTGTGTCTAGGGGTGAAAGTCCAATCGAACTCGGAAACAGCTGGTTCCTTCCGAGACATGTCGTAGCATGACCCCGGCGGAGACCGTCGGCGGAGTAGAGCACTGATTAAGGGAGCCGGAGGAGAAATCCTTCGCCCCTTTGTCAAACTCCAAAACCGCCGTCGTCGTAGATGTCGGGAGTCCGGGCTGGGGGGTAAGCTTCTAGTCCGAGAGGGAAACAACCCAGACCGTGGTTAAGGCCCTTAAATGTCGGCTAAGTGTAATTAAAAGGGTGTCCCAGGCCCTAGACAGCTGGGAGGTGAGCTTAGAAGCAGCTAACCTTTAAAAAGTGCGTAACAGCTTACCAGTCGAGGTTTGGGGCCCCGAAAATGGACGGGGCTCAAGCCGACTGCCGATACCACGGAGCACGGAAACGTGATCTGGTAGGAAGGCGTCCTGCGTGGACAGAAGTAGGGCTGTAAAGTCCTGTGGACCGCGCAGGAACGAAGATCCTGGCAATAGTAGCAGCATAGTCGGGTGAGAATCCCGACCGCCGAAAGGGCTAGGTTTCCTCGACAATGTTCGTCAGTCGAGGGTTAGTCGGTCCTAAGATACACCGTAATTCGAGTGTGTCAAAAGGGAAACAGGTTAATATTCCTGTACCACGCGACATTAAAACCTGACGCCTCAGGGTAGTCCGAACAGTGATGCCAAACTGTCCAAGCGTATTAAGTCCGCGGAGAACCGTAATGGTGAGAAACGGATCAAAGCGTGATGGGGAAACTCGGATAATCCCAGGGGCCCGTGAAAAAGGGAGTCGATGGCCGTACCAAGATCTGACACAGGTGCCCCTAGTTGAGAAGACTAAGGCGTGTCGGCATAACCCACCCAAGGGAAATCGGCAAATTAGCCCCGTAACTTCGGGAGAAGGGGTGCCTGCTCTGAGAAGAGCAGGTCGCAGTGACTAGGGGGCTCTAACTGTCTAATAACAACATAGGTGATTGCGAACCCGAAAGGGCTAGTACAATCACTGAATCCTGCCCAGTGCAGGTACCTGAACATCCGGTTCAACGGGAAGAAGGGCCTGTCAACGGCGGGGGTAACTATGACCCTCTTAAGGTAGCGTAGTACCTTGCCGCTTAATTGGCGGCTTGCATGAATGGACCAATGAGAGCCCTACTGTCCCTGGGTGGAACCCGGTGAACTTTACATTCCAGTGCAGAGTCTGGAGACCCCTAATGGGAAGTGAAGACCCCGTGGAGCTTTACTGCAGCCTGTCGCTGGGATTCGGTTGTGCATGCGCAGCGTAGGTAGGAGGTGTCGATCCACCACTTCTGGGTGGTGGGGAGCCTAACCTGAGACACTACCCTTGCACGGCTGTGTCCCTTACCGTGGGAACGGGACCCCGATAGGTGGGCAGTTTGGCTGGGGCGGCACGCCCTTGAAAAGATATCAAGGGCGCCCAAAGGTTGACTCAGGTGGGTCAGAAACCCACCGAAGAGCGTAAGGGCAAAAGTCAGCCTGATGTGATTCAGCACAGTAGTGGATCACAAGACGAAAGTCGGGCCTAACGAACCTTTATGCCTTATTGATGAGGGCTAAAGATGACAGAAAAGCTACCCCGGGGATAACAGAGTCGTCACCGGCAAGAGCACATATCGACCCGGTGGCTTGCTACCTCGATGTCGGTTCTTTCCATCCTGGCCGTGCAGAAGCGGCCAAGGGTGAGGTTGTTCGCCTATTAAAGGAGATCGTGAGCTGGGTTTAGACCGTCGTGAGACAGGTCGGTTACTATCTGTTAGGGGTGTTTGAGGTCTGAGGGGAAGTTGGTTATAGTACGAGAGGAACTAGCCAACGTGGCCACTGGTCTATCGGTTGTCTGGCAAGGCAGTGCCGAGCAGCTACGCCATAATGGATAAGAGCTGAAAGCATCTAAGCTCGAAACCAACCCCGAAAAGAGACATCTTAAGGACATCGGTAAAAGACCGGTTTGATAGAGTCGGGATGTACGCACCAAGGCAACGAGGTGTTCAGTCCGCGGCTACTAACGTCCGAGCCACATCTTTACACTAACTAGGCGTATACCAGGCCCTCTTGAGGAATCATCTTCAGGAGAGTAAGATTATGGAACGTGCACTTTATATCAGCGCCAGTGGTTTGCCGTTCGCCAAGGTGGCGGAGCGGTTACGCGGTCGCCTGCAGAGCGACTACACTCCGGTTCAAATCCGGACCTTGGCTTGACGTAGCGGCCATAGCGGCGGGGAAACTCCCGTACCCATCCCGAACACGGAAGATAAGCCCGTCAACGTTCCATGTTGTACTGAAGTGCGAGAGCCTTCGGGAACCATGGAGCGCTGCTACGTCTCTCATTTATTTTTT
>CABEAE010000078.1_pt1 | contig 11568 bp, 9 predicted proteins | sample 3132301 | NCBI WGS metagenome assembly CABEAE01 (sample SAMEA5534342, study PRJEB31848) | metagenome | biome: tundra; feature: field; material: soil | place: USA | collected 2013-05 | depth 0.45 m
TCGTTTTTGGGGGGTAGCTGTAGGCCAAACGTAATGTGCAGGGAATGATCGATTGAAGATTGGAATTTTGGGGACCATTTCGTGGAGGACCCCACCACGCCACTATGGGCCTTGGGAAACGGTCGTGCATCACCTCACTGAGGGTTTAGTCGAACGAGGTTACGACGTTACCCTCTTTGCGACCGGTGATTCTATAACGAATGCGAAGCTTGAATGGGTGTGCCCGCACGGCTTCTATGAAGACGAATCACTTGACGCTGGCGTCTGTCAATGGCTCCATATCTCGAACGCTTTTGAAAAAGCGCGTGAATTCGACATTCTTCACAGCCACTATGATTTCTATCCGTTGACTTTTTCGAGACTCACAAGTACCCCCCTTCTAACGACCATTCACGGATTCTCTTCGGAACGGATTCTTCCTGTATACAGGAAATACCGGGACAATTATTTCGTGTCCATCAGCGATAGCGACCGAGCTGAAGGGCTAAACTATGTCGCCACTGTGTACAATGGCATCGCAGTCGACTCCTTTGACTATAGCGATGCTCCAGGTGATTATCTCCTCTTCTTCGGGCGCATATCTTATGAAAAGGGCACTCATCGCGCTATCGAGGTGGCAAAGGAAACGGGTATGACTCTTAAGATCGCCGGACTCGTTGCGAGCGAACATCGTGCCTACTTCGAGAAGTGCGTTAAGCCTGAGATTGATGGGGAGCAGATACAATATCTCGGCATGGTGAACGAAGAAACAAGGAAGGAGCTTTTCAAGCGGGCTTATTGTAGCTTGCACCTGATTTCGTTTGCGGAACCGTTCGGCCTTACACTTGTTGAGTCTCTCGCCTGTGGTACGCCTGTTATTGCGACAAACAAAGGAAGCGTGCCAGAGATACTTATCAATGGCGAGACAGGATTCATCGTTGAGAGCATCCCCGACGCTATCGATAAGGTGGGCCTCATTCAAAGCATTAGAAGGCAGAACTGCAGAAGGCGCGCCGAGTTCTTCGATGTAGATCGCATGGTAGAGGGGTATATCAAGGTCTATGAAACGATCATGGAGCGAGAGGCTACGATGCCGCCTATGTAAGTGATGAACCTAAACAAGCTTCGGACATTCTGCAGATACATCTTGTCTGACGATCTGTCTGTGGTATTCTTCTTTGCTTCCCTCGCTTTTTGTATAGCGCTCTGGAACGTAAACATCTTTATCAACGATGAGGTTACGCTCGCGGCACAGCTCATCAATCTCGGACACGGGGTTCTTTCGTTAGAGATGACGCCGACGAGGCTTTACGAAGGTCTGAGTTTCGGAGCGTCGGGGCCACTACTTGCATTTACCTATCAAGGCCACGTGTACGCGTTCTATACGCACGCGCTCGCTGTCTTCGCAGCGCCGTTTTACGCCCTCTTGTACATCATCAGTGCTACCGTTGGAATCAGGCTCTTCTTCAGTTGTCTCTGGTCGTTTAGCATATTCATGGTAAGCTGGTTTTTAGGAAGGCATTGGGGTAAGGCGCGACTCGGCCGCGACCTCGGCGTATTTGGCGGGCTTGTCTTGCTGATCATCAACGGCTACTTTGCGACGAAGCTGCCACCGCTTGAGTTCGATCAGTGGGGCGCTCTTATGGCTATCCAGCTGTTCAATATCCTTGCAACGTCAGTCATCGTCGTCCTTTCACTGCGTATCTTTGCGAGGTACTTTGCTGACAGTCGCATCGCTGCGTTCGGGGCTGCTTATATACTCGTTGCCACGCCAATCACGTTCTGGGCAGTTTCAGCGAAGGATCATACAGCGTCGGTGTTGCTGATCGTAGCGAGTATTTGGAGCCTCTACACGTATCTTCTGGACGGAAAAACGCGTTATCGCTACCTTTCGTACGTCCTAGTTGGCCTTAGTTTTTGGGTTCGGGTATTTGATGCCATTCCACTCCTCATCGCCATCGTTTTGACGGATTTACTGACTTCAGAGGGGCGAATTAAAGCATTGATTACGGCTGCGGTGACGGTCACGCTTGCGATGATCCCGTACATCATTAACAACTACCTGCTGTTTGGCAACCCATTCTTGTCACCTGTCTACCTAAGTGCCCACCAAGAAATCGCTCAGCAGACCTCCATCGCCGCAGGGAATGCCAGCTCAGCGCTCTTCGCCACGATTGAACGACTTCCGGCGCTCTTTTTTAGCGAGTGGAACGTACAAAACAGTGCTAACTGGCCACAGCATCTTTACCACGTGCTGTTCTACGTCAACATGCCGGTAACGCTCTCGGTCTTCCAGATATGCCCCCTCTTGATAATTCCCATCTTTGCTTCGCTTCCCTACGTTCTGCAAAAGCTCGCGAGATCCAAGAAGGGCGCTAGGCGCCTAAAAATAGATAATAAACATGCGATTGCAGTGACATTTTTCGTCTGTATCGTCGCTCATCTCATATTCTACGCACCGTTCCAAGAGCAGGGATTTGGACTTGACATGCGCTATTTCTTGCCTCTCTATATCCCTCTCCTCTTCTTCACGCTCGCAAGCATCCGTGAAGTTCTCGTGCATGGAGCGCACATAGAGCGTACATTCGCCGCCGCTTGGATCATATTCGCAGGTTTAGCGCTTGCGTACACAACGTTATTCGCTCAAAAGATCAGTGCCTTGATCAGCTCATTGAGTTTCCCGTTTATAGGGACCATCGGAGTCATCACCGCAGCCCTCATGGTTCTCTTTGTGCCGTACTTCGTTGGCTACAGGAGAGGACTAAAAGAGCTTGCGATCTTGGTAGGATTTGCCACGTTTGTCTCTTCATATTGGCTGATTTTTGCGTCCTTGGTGTGGCAAAAGACCCCTATAGGTGTCCTCCGGCCTGGGATGATGCTCCCTATGATGGAGATTATCCATCGCATTATCATGGTGGCGATTGTATCATAAGCTAAGGGAGCAGCCAATTGCCGGACTTATCGTTATTGTCGTCGCCTATCCCTTGGCGATTTCACATCGCGTCTTGAACCCTTCCTCACTGCCTCTCCTTCAACATAGTCGTATCGGTCTAGAAACCGATCGAGCCTCGAAATAAATCCGTCGGAGCTTCCATGTTGGGGCCGGGCATCTCTTCTAAATTCTTGAGGACGGCTAGGTGGCGCATATCGTGACGTTTGCTGTCTCTGAACAGCAGTAAGCCCGTCCTGAGGCCGTTGTTGTGGTGGCATCTGAGGGCGCGCTTGCGTAAGAGGGGTGGGGCGCACAACAGGCTGTAGTGTGCGTCGCTGTCGTTCGGTGGCCGAACGGCTCAACCCTAAGAAGAAGTAGAAGGCAAAGAGGACCAATCCACTTAGCGCTGCCAGAAGGGGTGAATCTGCGACATTGAGAATGGCCACCCCACCGAACACGAGCAGCGGATACCCCAACACGATGCACGAATGAGCAGTGTTCTTAGTAAGATCGAGAGCGAAGTAAATCAACAATGTTGGCACAAAAAAGATGCTGAAAAAAGCGATGACTTGAAAGAAGACGGAGAGTTTGTAGAATCCGAATACCTGGGGCTCGAACGGATTGGCGCTAAATACGACCAGTACAAAAAGAAAAAAGAGGAGGTAGATGAAAGCAGGAAAGCTCGCTAGATCTGAAAAACCGAGGACTGACTCGTGTTGTTCACTTCTCCCGCGTTGGGCTGGACTGTCGTTGGGCTCCCGCATTAGACCACGTTGTTTTAGGGGTTCGTGCTTATTTAAATAATTTCATTTTCGCTGTTCCGGCACTTTCACACGGATGTACCTTGAGTAAGTCGTATGGCGCACGCGTTTTCCCAAAAGGGCATCTGGGATTAATGATATGGAGGGGCCGGCGTGTTCTACCGCCGAAGATGCAAAAGTGAGCATCAGAAGAACGTTCGACGGTTTACATCAGCGGTCAAATAGTGGAAAAATACGGTCTTCTCTATTAGGCGGATACTTTCGCTGATCGCTTAGGTAAGCTATACGACACGTCAAAGGGAGGAAGAACCGGGGTAACTCGACAAAATATGAGATGATTCGTCCTAACCGCAGTTGGTGCATAACTGCTTGAGGGAAGGTAGGGGTCGAGGATGTGAGAGACGTGTCCAGTGAAGAGAAGGAACTTCAGCTTCAGCAGTCTTTTCGCGACAGAGTTCGTCATCCGCCATGTGTTCGTCATCTTTTGCGTCACGGTGTGCCTTCTGATATGAGATGCGACAAGGCGCGCACACTCCTCGCACGATATGTGGTGGCGAAAGGGCTGAACGACGTGCAAGGAACAAAAATGGCAAAAACGATGCTGAAGCACTCCGACTCCTTAAATGCCGGTGTGCGGGGGGGAAGCGAGTTAAAGCAGTTTGAGGAATGCCTTTCACGGGCTCGAAATTATCCAAAGATGAACCATTGGAGCTGTGAGGACGTTTGGTCCAGCAAGGAACTCCGAGAACGTGGGGCGTGCACTGGCTGGGGCTGTGAGTACTATCCTTCCGAGCCACGTGAAGAACCGGGTCGCCAAAGTGGCTACGTCGAGACCCAGATAGAACAGGAGGCCCTTACGTATTTGTTAAGCAATCCGGAGAGCATCAGCGAAGGGCTGAGGGTGGGCCTCCTTTCTGAGGGATTTATCGATGAGTATAGATGTAGAGACGGCACTTGTGTGTCTCTCAATCGCGCGCTCTGGCACGTGTGTCGGTACCTCGCTTATCACGGCCGACCGATTCGATGCACCGCAATTTTGGCTAGCCTCTCTCGAAGCCCTAAGTTGCGACCGCTCGTGGATGAGATAGAACAATACTTGCAGCGGCTTCAAAGCCGTCCATCATGTAGGCACGACAAATTCATCGAGTATTTGAGCGTCATTTGTGCGCGCGGGGCCCGGCTACGGGCCCAAGAACTCGTTCGTCAAGCTGCAATTGCCTTGGCGTCGAGCGCGCTTCCACTTGACGTCATCTTGAGAACTCTTGAGCAGCAATCAAGCACCTTGTCAAACACGGCGCGCGATAAGAAACCCCTCTTTGAGCAAGACCTCAGTGACTTCGTGACAAACCTTTTCTCCAGCAGGTGCAGCGCCATTCCTACCAGTTCAGAGTGGCTGAACGCTTCTTTAGGCGGCGGCTGGAAGCCAGGCGGGGTATACGCGGTCAATGCATCGTCGGCCGTGGAGGCCACGGACTTCTGTGCTTGGTGTGCTGAATTTGCTGCTCAACGCCGGTTCCCTACGATATTTGTAAGTCGCGCAATAAGCAAAGACGGCTTTGCAGAATGCGCCATGGCACGACACTGCGGCGTCGATGTGAAGGAGCTCTCGGAGTATCGTAAAAATGGCTTTTGCGATGGAGATGCGACGATGTTGGAGCGGATAGTTGAGGGAGGAGAACGGTTGAGCAGGCGAATAGCCCCCTATCTTGTAATGATAGAGGTACATTCAGAAATGACCGCTTCAGACGTGAGACGCGTCGTACGCACCGCCCAAGATCGAGTTGGCGTGGATCGTGATCTGCCAACGCTGCTAATCCTTGATCAGTTGCTGGTTCAGTCGTCTGGTAAAGGGAAACCCTCGCACACTGTAAGAGAAAGAGTCCATTTCGACGAAAACTCGCTAGTAGAAGGCGTAAAACGCCAGATGCAAGATTCATTAGTGGCGATAATCGCGGCCTTTTCGAGAATTGAGACCTTAGGCGAGGCGAAATTCGAAAAAGAAGAAGTTAACACCGCGCTTTTTCATAGCGACTTGAGGGGATCACATGCTGCTGATTGCACGTTAGCGCTCCAGTCGAAATGCGTCAAGGTGAGGAGTACAACACTTGAAAGAAACTTTAATCAGTTTGATCTTGCACGAGAGTGGTACAAAAGGTCCTATCCTCGATTTCGGGGGCACATCGATCGACTTTTTGATAAGGCCGAAGGGAACCACCCTCTTGATGAGGTAACCAGCAGTTACGCACGAATATCTCTTTTTGGGAAGGGATCAAGAACACTTGCCAATCCGGTAATCATTTACGAACGGCCTTATCATCGATTTAGAACGCTGAATATGGAACCGATAGGTTTGGAAAAGCACGATGTGGCGTTCGATAAAAACTCACCTGAGCTCTAGTTGAAGCCTTCTTGAGTTTCTGCACACATATCACTATTGCTGCCGTAATACAGAAAGTTTCTTGTAACAAATCGAGTGAGTAGTTCGTTAGATTTGTCTGAGCGTTGCAATGGCACACATTCATTTTCCAGATGGCATTCTCCCTATCCAATGGGTCGTGTTTTGGTGGTTACTAGCCATTGTTTTGCTTGTTGTTGCACTCATCGCGACCAGAAAGCACGCAATCGAGACTCAGCGATTAGCAATCGCAGGCATGCTTGCAGCCGTCTCTTTTGCCGTTTTCCAAATCGATATCCCAATTGCAGGCGGCGTTCATATGAACCTCACCCCTCTAATTGGGATCTTGGCAGGGCCGGGTATAGGATCCCTAATTATCTTCATAGTTAACCTCTTAAGCGCGGCTGTGGGTCACGGGGGGTGGGGTCTTGTGGGCGCCAATACGCTCGTTAACATGAGTGAGATCACGGTAGCTTTTTATGTCTTTAGAATTACACGAAGTCGGTTTCAGATGTTCACGAGAGGTGCTATAGCTGCCATCTCAGGACTGGTCGTTGGTAACATTGTTCTGCTCGCTGTTTTAGTAATTTCGGGGATCCAAGGCAGCGAATTGCACGGCGTCGCATTGCTTATGTACTTGATTCAGATTCCCATAATTAACCTGATTGTAGCAGTCCCCGAGGCTATCATTACCGGCTTTATCGTTGATTATATGGGGAGGGTTCGACCCGATCTTCTTGGTGAATAACCTATAGTTCCTACATTATCGTGTGACCTTTTTTTCTCAGCAGCAGGTCTGCAGGGCAAACGTCTTGCTTGTGCTGTTTAATATAAGCCCGATTCGTTACAAGCTCGCGAAAGTAGTTGCGTTCGAAACAACTGAAGTCGCACAGCGCAATACTCCGTGCTCCACCTCGCGAAACACCATTGAGAAAATGCACGCCTTCACTTCTTGTCTACGACCACGGCCGTTCCGTATGCTAAGATCTCCTGCATGTAGTTAGAGATCTCTGACGAGTCAAAATAAGCGCTTATTATGCCGTTTGCTCCGACTGACTTGGCGTGCCCAACCAGCCGATATAGCGCCTCGTCTCTCGCATGTTGCATCATCTCGACGTATTCGTGGATCTCCCCTCCAGCGATAGAACGGAGCCCAGCTGTAATGTTCTTTCCAAGCCCTCTGCTCCTAACTGTAAGGCCGTAGATGAATCCTCGTGTTTCTAATATGGTGTATCCCGGGATCCAGTTAGAACTGACTACAATTACCCCGTCTATAGTGATTGGGGCCGTTGTTGTTGTCCCCTTTCTTAGACTATCTCCCGCCTCAGTCTCAGTTACCCCAGTGCCACATTGAATGCAGAACTGTGCGTTTAGGGGTAGCTGAGCACCACACGCCTTGCATGTATCTTTTACGTTCATTTTATAGCCTCCCTTCTGTGTCTAAGCAGAACCGTGGACTCTTTACACAGTGATCCGCGACCGCTAGAGCTTAAACCTTCTCAAGCTGGTTAGCCTTAGATATGGCTGAAGTCAGTCGTACGAGTCTTTCCAAATGCTACTTGCGTGGCGCAGCGAAATAGCTCTTATGTGATAGCGCAACGATGAAACAAACGCGTCGATCTCGAAGAGTTAAAATAGAGGGCCACTATCACAATGACTAGTAACTAGCCCTTGCGGACCGACTGCAGCGCCCGCACAAAGGACTGCAATATAAATCTGGACGTCGTACTCGGTTTGGAAGAGCTTACGTCAATCATCGGCTGGTGTGATTGCCGCAGTTGTCAACCACATAAATAAATATTACGGCGCAAGGACTCCAAAATGACGTCAGTAACGAATAAGCCACTTCTTATCACATGCGGATTGCCTTACGCGAATGGCCCTTGTCACATCGGTCACCTGAGGACGTATGTCCCAGCAGACATCTACGTTCGCTGTCTTAAAAAGCTTGGACAAAACCCGCTTTTCGTATGCGGTTCTGACACTCACGGAACTCCGATCGTTATTAACGCTGAGCAGCAGGGGACCACACCTGAGAAGCTTTCCACTTATTACCACCGTTACTGGGAGGACCTCTTCAAGGCATTGGCAGTTGATTTTAGTCATTATGGAAATACCGATGCGCCTACAAATCACTTCAGAACGCAGGAAATCGTAAAAGCGCTGCAAGAAAACGGCTACATATATCCGCTGGTCATTAGACTGGCTTATTGTCCCGAATGCGATCGCTTCCTACCAGATCGATATGTAGAAGGAGTGTGCTTTTTTTGCGGGATGCCGGCCCGTGGAGACGAGTGCGATCAAGGGTGTGGGCGCCATCTCGAATCGGGAGAAATCGTCGATCCTAAGTGCAAAACGTGCGGAGCAAGCGCTGAATACAGAGAAGAGGAACATCTCTTCTTTAAACTTTCGGCGTTTAAGGACTTCTTGTCAACGTATCTTGAGACGCTCGGAGGAACCGCCAACGCCCGCAACTATGCGCAACAATGGGTGACAAATGAGCTCAAGGACTGGAACATTTCACGGAACCTTTCATGGGGGGTTCCATTTCCGGGAACCGATCTCGTCGTCTACGTGTGGGTTGACGCCCCTATCGGGTACATTTCGTTTACCGAAGAGGCAACGAGCACGTGGGAAGACTACTGGAAGAATGAGTCGACTATCATTCACTTCATCGGTGGAGATATAATCTACCATCACGCCGTTTTTTGGCCAGCGCTGCTAAAAGGAGCAAACTATACAAGGCCTGCGGCCATCGTTGCCTCGGGAATGGTTAAAGTCGACAACGAGACTTTTTCTAAAAGCCGAGGCAACGTCGTTTGGGTTGATGACGATTACCTCGACCACGGATTCCATCCTGACCTGCTGCGGTATTATCTCGCGTGTTACACTTCACATACAAAGGAACTGAATTTTTCGTGGAAGGTATTTGGGGAAAAAGTGAACCATGAGCTCGTCGGGTCCCTCGGCAACTTCATTTATCGGACACTCCTCTTTGCGTACAAGAACTTTGGTTACATCCCAGACACGCCGGTTGACGCTGCGATTACTCAGGAGATAGCTGCCACACGCGAGAAGATGGTGAATGCGTTGGAAGAATACGAGTTCAAGAAGTTCGTCGATGCGGCCATGTCGTTGTCAGACTTCGGCAATGTATATTTCCAGTCAAAAGCGCTTTGGAACCTCGTAAAATCTGACAAAGAAGCGTGTGCGCGAGAGGTCAAGAACTGCATTCAGCTTGTGAAGGCCTTGGCTGTGCTTTTGGAACCAGTCATGCCGTCGACAATGAAGGGGGTGCAGGCACAGCTCGGTGAGACTTCGACCCAATTCTCGGATGCCACAGTCGAGGTTGAACCGTTGCGGCTGAACCAGCCAGACCTGCCCTTTGCCAAGATCGATGAGAAAAAGATCGTGGAACTTGAGGCCACACTCAGTAAGAGAATGGCTGGGTTGGTTCAGAAGACCCCCGCGAACGAAGTTCGGACAAAAACAGCGACAATCGAGCTCGAAGATTTTAAGAAGATGGATCTGCGGACTGCTCGCATTTTAGACGCGGAATCGGTCAAGAAATCAGACAAGCTCCTACGAATTACGCTGCAATTGGGCGATGAAACACGGCAAGTTGTTGCAGGAATTGCCAAAGACTATCGGGCCGAGGCACTCATAGGCACTGACGTAATCGTTCTCGCGAATGTCACGCCTGTGAAGTTGATGGGTGTGGAATCTCATGGCATGCTTCTCGCCGCTGAACACGAGGGTAGGGCGGTACTTATTCGACCATCGCAAAAGGTTCCCTCTGGTACTAAAATCAAATAAGCAAGTTGATTGAACGTGGCAAGCTCAAAGCATAACGAGCGGATCGTCATAACGGTTACCGGTTCTGACCATCCCGGAATTGTCGCAGCTTTGGCAAACTTGTTAGCGACTGCCAATGCCAACATAGAAGACATCAGTCAGACTGTCGTATCTGGAGTGTTCACGATGATCATGATCGTTAACATTGGCTCTGCAAACCTTGAGGAGTTAAAAAAAGGCTTGGAATCAATCGGAGCAGCTCAAGGGGTGCTAGTCACCGCCCAGCACGAAAACATCTTCCGTTATATGCATCGCATATAGGGTCTGGAAAGGTCCACTGATTTGATTGACGCAGCGACGTTTAGCCAGCTTTTCCGAAACATCCGGTGAAAATCTCAGCGAGTATTAAGGGGAAGATTCAGGGGAATCCTCTGCAATCCGTGGTCTCTCGCACCTCATTTGCGCACCACGACGATCTCTCTTGTTAAACTCTTGTGAACGTATTGAGTGTGACGCCCCTCAATTGTGAAACCTACATCTAAGACTTCACGCTCAATTGGGTTGTGCGATATCAAAACGGCACGCGCGCCAGACTTAAGTATGCGAAGGATTTCGTCCAGAGCCATTTCAGTCAGCTGCCCTAGCGATTGGGCGTGTATGCTGACAGAACGTCCATATGGAAGGTCAGTTGTGACGGCGTCTACGCATTCATCTTGTAGTGCTACCCTCATAGCGTCTTGAACCAGCAAGGCACTCTCTACACCAAAGTAGTCGAGGTTCATCTTAGTTCCAAAGACCATCCTGCTGTCAACATCTGACCCTAAAGCAGTTGCTCCGATGAGTCCTGCTTCAAGAAGTAAACCCCCAGTGCCACAAAAGGGGTCGAATATGAGCTCATGAGCTTTTATTCCAGAGAGGTTTACAGCGGCTCGTGCGATCCGAGGCAATAGTACGCCGGGATAGAAATATGGCCGAAAACGAGGCCGCCGTGATTCAAATTGAGACCGATTTATCTGTGTTAACGTCTTTCCGATTATGCAGACATCGTCGCTAAGTAATGCCCTGACGAGGAGCTGCGGATGAGCAAGGTCTATTTCAAATCCGCGCTCAGCAAGGGCCTTTCCGATTGTCGCCTCTACGTCTACGCTTTTTAGGCCGGGCCCAATTCGCTTAGCTCGTACGGCGACGCTAACACGAGGTAATTCAATGTTCTGTGCCGCTTGGTAAATTGACATGAGCTTCTGCGCACAAATATCCTTGACTTCGATTACTGCGTGCGTCATTGCAAGTCGATTGGCTAGCTGTTGGTCGAAGATTTCGACGTCCATCACCACAACGCGCTCTATCTCTTGAACTACGAGACCGCGGAAGATGGCGAGAACCTCAGCTCGCGGAATGCTTTCACTCTCTCCGGATAGCTCGAATGCTAGTCTCATGTTGTTCGGGCGATGTTCATCGAGTATGCGCGAGACGCTGCTGAGCTTATTTACGCAAATGCTTTTGTTTAAACTTAGGCCTAGGTCGGCTTTTACGACCCCCCATACGATCTAAGCCGGAGTCGCAGCGCGGCATACGTATACACTTACGTCCGAGGTAGATAAAAATGCTGTGCACGTGTATTTGCCATACAAGCGAGATTTTGGGCTGAATCTCTTTCAGAACCCCCACTAGCGCACCTTAACGTTATATATAAAAAGCCTTTATAA
>CABEAE010000013.1_pt1 | contig 6993 bp, 7 predicted proteins | sample 3132301 | NCBI WGS metagenome assembly CABEAE01 (sample SAMEA5534342, study PRJEB31848) | metagenome | biome: tundra; feature: field; material: soil | place: USA | collected 2013-05 | depth 0.45 m
CATAGACCCCACCAAAAGTTCGCGGGCGCCCCCGATAGATCTCTGGTCGGCATCCCAACGTGGTACACTATTATGTAGATTGCAGCAGCTACTAACGCCAGTCCCACTAAGACAAAAAGTGGTATGAACTTTCTCATTTTTTGTTCCATGATCTCTCCCTTGCCTATGGTTAAATTATAATATGTTGTACAGTTGCATGGATCAAGCATCTATAAATCCACAAAGGTAGAAAAAATGTGTTAATATCGTTATACGGTCACCTTTTCAAGTCAATACCAAAATAAAAGGTTCTTGAATGGAAAATTCGGGATAAAAAACCAAACGGGATAAAGCGTTTTTTAGTGACCTAAAAAAGAAGGAAAGGAAGCGCGAACGCCGAAGAGACGCAAATGCGATTAGATCTCGGCGAAGACCTGCGCCACAGTGACCTTCGGTATGAAATCTTTATGATTGTAGGCGACCGGCAGCACAGCCTCAGCGCGATGTACGCCGACGTTAAGGAATTCACGCTCGACACCCCGATTGTCGCCTTTAGCTGTGAAAGTCCTATCTACGCAGAGTACCTCATTGCCGCCTTCGAGAAGGCGTGGTCAGAGGCCGTCCCTGCAGAAGAGCGGCTACGGGAGCTCTTGGAGCAAGGCCCCCTGTGAGCATTAATTACCAATGCATTGGCAACAGTGATGGTAGTGATGATACGGAGGCAAAATCTTAACTGCAGCCTTACCCCACTTTATAAATCTTATAAGACTGCCCGTAAGCGTTTTTGTATTCAAAGACCGGTTTCCAGCCTTCGAAGAGCTGGTAATTGATCTTGTAAGTATCGGATTGGGTTTCATCAGGCCCTAGGCAGACGTAACTGATGTTCAATGCATGCAACTTCTCTTGCATCGTGGTCAAGTTCGTGGCATTATAGATAGCGCGGACGTTGGAGACGCGGTCTGCTGTATTGATGCCGTGAGTGTACATCCACGGGTAGTAGCCTAAATACGAAAGCCGGCCGGCGAGGGCGATAGCGGGATGCGTCGCGGAGTCTCCGGTGAGGAAAATTGCGTCCGTAGGGGTGTGCTCCTTAATCCAGTCGGCGACATATATCTGGTCGTTCGAGAACTCCGTGTACGGGTGGGCGACCAGGAACGTAGCAGCCAGTAAGCCCGTCACAGTGGACAAGACGAGCAGTATCGTATATAGAGGCTTGCCGATCTTGCGCAGGTCGTAGACGTAGACCAGCGCGGCAGCCATGAACAACGCCGAGGGCATCAGCCAGAAGCTGAAGAATTTGTGGTTATCGTAGTTCCAGGGCTGGAAAACGAAGATATTGGCGATGACGAAGATCGCCAGATATGGGGTGTAAAATATCGCTTTTTTCTTCCCGGCGATGATCAGCCCTGCGATGAGCAGCACCAACTCTAGGCCCATGTTGACGATCCAGAATCCGGGGATGTCCAGTACGGAAGAGACCATCCAGCCGATCTCGACGCGAAAGTACGAGCTCCCCATCTGACTGTAGATGTAGATCGCCTGTGGAATAGCAAGAACTATGGCCGGCACGAGGAAGTAGAGGCAGCGCTTTTCCCGGTAGATGATAAACATGAGGGAAGTTGAGATCATGACGCAGGCGTACGAATACGTGTGGAACAGGGGCAGCAGCCCGGCGAGCATACCCGCGAACGCAAGGGTCTTCCGGGCGTGGATCTCTTCTACGGATTTGTCGACGTAAAGTAAATAGCAGATCAGGATGATCAGCGCCCCTACGGCAAACCCGATCAGGGCTGCACGCTGGGCCATGACGATGACGATGAAGTTCGTGAAGACGTAGTTGAAGTCGTACATATTGGTGTAGTTGAGGTTCTGAGTGGCCAGGAACTCCTGCAGTGAAATACCGAGCGTCTGCCAGTCTGTAAATGCGCGGATGAACTCGATCCCGCCGCTGAAGATGATCAGCGCCATTACGGTAAATCCGCCCACCCTTCTCCCGGTGAACCGGCAGCCCAACAAGTACAGAAGCGCTAGGAGCGAGGCCAGCAGGGCGATGCCGGGGAGTACGATACTCCACTGGAGACCCAGGCCGAGGTGATCTAAAATACCGGAGTAAAAGTCAATCAGGAACGTGTACCGCAAGAGCGTGCCGGCCATCATCGGGTACTGCGGCGGATAGTTGGCGCCCTGCGCGAACGAGGTCACCAGCGACGAGTGGAACGCGGCATCTCCGAAAAGGGGGAACGCGATGTGATACTCGCCGTCGAAGTACGTGAGCATCCCGTAGTACATGAAGATCGAAGCGGCGGCAGCAGAAAGCGCGATGCCGGGGAGATGTTTCTTGTCGATGCATAACGTCGTCTTCCACGGTTGTAGGAAAACAAAGACAGCAAGCATGAGCGCAGACGTCACGATGATTGCGAGATCGAGGTTAGCAGTGACGAGATATATCAGCAGAGCCACCCAAGTGGCAAATAAGATGCCGACGATCGGCGACGCGACGCTCGCCTCCAGCGTCGACAGAACCGTGCCAAGCTTACTGACTATCGCCCATCCAGCCGCTAGCGTGAGGGCGAAGAAGAGCAGTCCCACGATGCCGAATAAGTCCACGCTAGACCATTTCGAAGTAAATCTATTAAATCTTTTGCGAGCAAAATGCGCCACGTTACGGTGCTCGAGCAAAAAATGCGGAACGTTGTGGGTTTCCCCGAGCGCATCGACGGCCGCTATACGGGTCTGTTCCGACCCAATGATACGACGGGCGGCGACCTCGGGATCATCTTCACGCAGAGCAGGCGCGGCTGGACGAGCTCGAATCAGCGCCACAAGGGCACCAGGCAGAAAACCGATCATATGCCGAAAAGTAGATAATCCTTCAACGCAAATTTTTTTTCCAGCGCAACGCTGCTATAGCTTAGCAGAATAGCGGTTGATTCGCAATTAGCAGGCCGAGGGTTCGACCCTCCCTCTTTTTTTGGCAGCCTAACTCAGAGCAAGAGAATATGTTCAAAGTACCCAAAGAAGGCTAGACTCCTTATACTCACCAGAAATACCTCGGCGACAAAGGGCTCATCGTACTGATTGCAGTGCTCTCTGCCTTTGTCCCGCTCTCGACCTATTTCTACCCCCCTGCCCTTCCCGGGATGCGCGACTATTTTCACGGTTCTATCGGCATAACCAACCTGACCCTGATTCTTTTCTTCATCTTTTTCAGTGTCGGGATGCTGTTCTGGAGGCCGTTAAGCGACAAGTACGGCCGCAGGCCCGTCCTGCTTGTCGGCCTTGCACTCTATATTTCTGCGAGCGCCGCATGCGCCCTATCGTGGGACATCTGGCCCCTTATCTTGTTCCGCATTATCCAGGCTATAGGCGGCAGTGCCGCCTCTGCGGTCGCGACTGCAATGGTCAAGGACGTGTACGATGGGAAGAAACGGGAGTCAGTGCTCGCGTACGTCCAGTCCATGGCCGTCATCTCACCCGCCGTCGCTCCGATGCTGGGGGCGTTCATGCTCCCCTATACATCGTGGCTTGGTCTCTTCTGGACGCTCACCTTCATCGGCATTGTCTCGATGACTGGTTGCCTGCTGCTCGAGGGGACCATTCGTTATCGGTATGCCGGCACCGTGGTCCACTCTGTCCGCCGGCTCAGGCCCGTGCTTAAAAATCCCGGGTTCTTCTCGCTTCTCATCGTCTTTTCGCTCGTGAGTACCGCATCGCTTGCATTTATAGCCACTTCGTCGTATATCTACGAAAAGGGATTCGGGCTCTCCGAACAGTAGTACAGCGCGTACTTTGCCCTCAACGCCATCGCCATGATTTCAGGGCGGATCCTCTACCTCAGGCTCTCCCGCAGCTTCGGCCGCAAATCGATCGTTACCTCTTGCTTTGCCACCTTGATCGTAGGGGGCGTATTGGTCTCCCTCTTCGGCAGCTTTGGGCCCCTTGTCTTTGCCCTTGCCCTCTTCCCGGCTTCCATGATGGGGAGCTGCGTGCGGCCGCCCGGTGCATTCCTTATGCTCGCTCAGCAAAAAGAAGACACCGGTTCAGCATCCGCCCTAATCAACTGCTTTGCCCTTATGTTTGGCAGTTTCGGGATGGTCCTAGCCTCCCTTGGCGGGAACAATCGTATCGTTAACCTTGGCGGGATCAACATCCTAGTCGGTCTCGCGTGTCTAGGGGCATGGCTTGGGATCGGTAAAAGGAATTTGATGATCGAGGTTCTTGAGATGGCGACGCTCACTTGATAAGGTACTGGCGAATGAAGGTATTTACGGAAAATAGCTCATTTTTGACCTCTTTTTTCAAAAAACACCTGCCAAAGACACCGCTTCAATGCGAAAACAAGGGTAGTCTCCAGTTAAGCATGTCGGATGTAAACAACTACGTGTAGGCTCGGTTGCATGCCGTGACACAAATCGTTTGTCACGCGGGGTTACATAGTGACGTTTCGTCGGTGCTAGTGGGAGCAATGAGGTCATTGCTGTCAAACATTAAAAACACCACAAGGGGAGTCAAACAAAATGAACGAACTGCTAACTGAAACCGTGCAGGGTACCGTCTGTAAATACGATCTCCATTCTGAATGCGCCAATGGAGAGGCTGACGCCGCTGTATGTGCCAAATGTACAGCTGACGCTTTTAGAGAAATCGTCAGAATACAAGTATAGAGGAGCTAGGAAGGGGGGCAAAAAAATGACCATGCAACTAAACGAAATTGTGCTGAACAACTACTGCCGCTATGATCTCTATTCCGGGTGTGTCAGGGGAGAAGAGGACACCCTCACATGCGCACGATGCGTAGCTGACGCTGCTGCCGAGATCGTCAGAGTACAATTATAGGATAGGGTAGGGGTCAGGCACCGGCCCCTGCCTTGCTTCTTTTTTTTCGAGTTTAGAGCTTTTTCAAACCCTCTTTTTAGCTAATCGGGGTGGGTAATTTGGCGCTATCAAGGTTGTAAAGTCTAGTTGTTTGCAGCACCATAAATATGCTAAAAGGTGGGTAGAATGATGGACGAAAGCGGATCCAGACCGAGGATATTTAGAATAATCAAGAAAATGATTATCTCCGCCTTCGTCACGGCCATATAGCGATAGGAAACGTATATACTTTTCTATTTTCGTTTGTTTCTCTGTTTACGCAGTAAATCAGGGGCGTTTAGCTTAAAGAAGGTGCTGTGGAAGACCTTTTTTAAAACTATCTTATCCTAAGAGTCCGTCTTTGCTGTATAACCCAATGGACAGCCAATGGGCACTAGTCGCCAAATCGTCATGTCGCCCCGTCTTAAGAGCTCGTAGTTACGGCTTGCCAGCACCCCTCATCTTCAGGCGGTACTGAATTAGCTCCTTCTGCATTGTCTTGCCGTCTCTAGTGTTTGGCAAGGCAGCCCGGCAGTTTGTAAGAAACAATACCTAGAGCTGAGATACTAATTACCTCTTGGGTCCAAAGAGCGGAAAGTGTTTTTTGCATCTCATAAGGAACGCTGTCCCCTCACATGTCGTCGCCAAAAAGCTGATTATAGAGCTTCTTGTCTGCAGTGGTTTCGGGCTTGTCATCCGGCGTAAGCTCACGTGACGTGCGGCACGTTTCGCATATCTACAGTCTTTGATCCCCAGTCTATACACAGCAGTCACTGACCAGTTTTTTGTCACATCGTCCGCACTTCACATGATCACCTTTGTTATGCGTTACACTGTTACTAGTTTAACCAATTCATTCTCTTATTCTTTAGTGTCCATCTCTCTAAGGGTATTATCGCACGTTACAACTGCTTTTAGTAGCACGGAAATACACACTTCACGTGTTTCTGCCCTTTGTATCTTCTGCAGTTGGAAGGCGTTGACCTTACGCGCTTTATTGTAAAGGTGCTGGTAACGTGCTAGCATGCGGTCATCACTATCGTTCATCCGACTTGCTTTGCTTGGCATACTGCTAGCCCCCCTGCCGAACAACACCGTTCTCTCGAAGCACGTTCGTTATGTGTAGCTGCATCTTTTTGACAAGGATAAGGCACTCCGTTTGCTTTCCCTTATCTGTCATTGCTTGAAGGTGGTCAGGTCGGACATCGGCCATAATGCCATTCAAAACGCCCAAGCATCTATCCCTTACTTTTTCCTCATATACTATCTGAGCAACTTCTTCCCAGAGTTCTGCACGTGTCTGTCCAGTCCAAAGCATTACTTCATCTGGGTCAAGTCCTACCCACCTACCCCACTTATCTTGCTGTCCTCTCGTACTGTAAAAAAGCTCATCGTAGTCATCGGACCCGCGCTTCTTGGCAGCATACTTACGCTTATGTAAGCGGTCTTTACCTCGGTGCTTCTGTTTCCAAGTTGCTATGCGGTCGCGGCAAGCAGGGCACGTTTTAAGTGGGCCCGCGTGCTCGTGGCGACAGGTAGGACAAACTACCATTGTAATACCATAATACTTCATACTCTACAATAAGCCTTTCTCATACGCTATAAAAGGGCTGAAGCAATTTAGCGGGCAGCGGCCTCAAGGTAGACGGATTAATAAGAGACTGTCGCTATAAAAGCGTTATTTTTTAAAATGGTCAGTGCTCTAAGCTCCCTAGTTTTATATTGAAAGAATGGAGAGTACAAAATAGACATAGGCGCTGCGGTAAAAATGCGGGTTTCCGCGTGAGTCCTCACGTGATGCTTAATTGCATTTGATCAACCCTCGTAATTACAGCAGCATCTTATGACCTTATGATCTCCTCTCTCCACGAGCCAAGCAAGGATGTGCCTGACGCATACGGCATCTGAGACCCCTAATCAGGCACATCCTCCATAAAACTGGCCTAAAAACTAACACACAGAGACTACTATGTGCCTACTTGTGGAAGGGAATACAAGCACTACGGCTGGGCCTTGGTTTCGTGGAAGGCTTTTGTTTAACGCATGCCGCCTGAAATCTTGGTTGTATGCAGTTGCATAAAATTACTGCATTCTCATTATCGATCCACAACGGTCGGAGTCTGCCGCCGAAATCTCAAGAATAAGAGTATAAGTTAGTGT
>CABEAE010000015.1_pt1 | contig 6861 bp, 5 predicted proteins | sample 3132301 | NCBI WGS metagenome assembly CABEAE01 (sample SAMEA5534342, study PRJEB31848) | metagenome | biome: tundra; feature: field; material: soil | place: USA | collected 2013-05 | depth 0.45 m
AGGTACCATAACCGTTATATGAGCGTTAGGCATGTAGCTGCTTAGAGCGCCCCCACTACACACTTGCGCCACAATGAGCCCTAGACGCACGCACAAAACGTCCTGACTAATCATGCAGATTTGCGCTGTTACGGTTGCATACAACAATCCAAAGGAGCTCGCGCGCTTGCTGCGTTCACTACAAATCCATCCGAACTTGAACGGTTTGATCGTGCTCGACAATTCGCGCGAAGAGTATCTCAAAGAAAACGAGGCAATATTCAGAATGTACGCTGACCGCTACCAATTCACACATCTTGCCCACCCGAAAAAAAATATAGGCTCTGCAGGAGCCTTTTGTCAAGGGATGAAAATCGCTCACGAAAAGGAGTTTGATTGGGTATGGCTGCTTGATCAGGATGGCACTGCTGAAAAAGGCTGTTTAGCCTCTCTGCTGCGAAACGCTGCACAGGCAGACATCTTATGCCCTCAAATCGTAAATATAGACAATCCAGAGATGGTTCTACCCCAATCTGGAGCAGTGCAGAATTTTTGGGGTCGAATGGTATGGATTGCGTTCACTGAAAGTCGCAACATCTCTTTTTTTGCGACGCACGGAGCACTGATTTCGAAGTCAGTACTCGACCGGATTGGATATTACGACCCGCACCACTTTTTTGTTGGTTCTGAGGACAGCGATTATGCGTTTCGGTCAACTGCTGAACACATGGTTATCCGTCTTGTGGTTGAAGCCAAAGCTGGCCATCCAGATGCCCGCTATAGGAGTCTCGAAAAAAGACGCGGTTTGATTAACGCGGGGGTGATCGACAACATTTCTGCCGAGCGTGGCGGAGATGCTGTCGACCATTTGAGCGCCCGTCTGCTTTTGAGGGTGCAGCAGTCCATTCTCCACGGTGCACGTTTACTTCCTGAACACTTGGGCTATGTGGATAATAAGTTAATTGCGGATAGAAACTGCCGTAAGACCCAAGGTGTTGCCAGCTTATCCTATGCGTACTTGGCAGCGAAACGATTGACCTCCTTCCAGCTCGGAGCCGCCTGCTTATACTCCCTGCTCACGTTGTTGTTTCGTAAGCTCATTGGCGGTAGCCGAATTAGTTTAAAGGGAACCGTCTCGATGTATTCGATCTGCTTGCAGAGCAAGCTAAGAAAGGAATGGCCCTTTGGGTCCATTGAACAGTTTTGTCTACGTATTGCCGAATAAGCTCCTTGATCATATTATCGTCATCATTTATGCGACCGCTCTTAACGTTCATAACGCGTTCTGCGGATGCCTAAAGCGTCGCAACGGCTCTTCGCGTGCTTGAATTTGTGGGTTATCGTTTACGACTTTCACTGGTAACGCTTTATCAGGCTGTAACGTTTAGCAACACTAGGTTTGTCTGCCGCAACCACGGTCGAGCGTTTAGCTAAACATATAAAGCATTCGCGACGTTAAGCGGACAAACAGAACCAATTAAGCGAGTCACGATACGCAATATAGCACCGAGGTAGTGAAAGAGCAAGTGAAACCCATTAACACCTTCGGAGACCTCGTCCTTATTTTAGGCATCGCGCTTGCAGCGCTTGTAGTAGCGAGTGTTCCAGCATTTAGTGTAACCATCGCTCGCCCCATTATTGGTGCGATAGCAGTTCTTTTTGTCCCCGGATATGGGTTCATCGCGGCGCTGTTTCCCCAAAAGGCGACGCTCGGAAACGGCGTCAGGATAGGGTTCTCTTTTGGCGTCAGCATTGTAATCGTACCGCTCCTTGAAATAGCCCTCAACTATACCCAGTGGGGCATCCGACTAGGCCCGACACTTGTCGTCCTTGTCGTTTTTACGCTTGTGTGCGTCATTGTTGCGAGCATTCGTCGGTATAAACTCCCCCCAGAACAGCGCTTTGCCGTCAATTGGTCGGCGTGGCACCAATCAGACGACCGAGCGGGGCTTTGGCCCGTTGTAAGCACGTTCGATCGAATGCTCTCGATTGGACTCGTTATAGCGATAATAGCGTCGGTCGCCGTTGCGAGTTACGCGTTGATTATCCAGACACACAGCGAACACTTTACTGAGTTTTACGTTCTTGGTGCTAACGACACGCTCGGCAACTATACAACGAACTTCACGGCGGGGGTTCCAAGTCCTATAACGGTAGGTATTATCAACCACGAGGCGCGGAACGTTACGTATACGCTGGTCGTTTCTGCGAACAACAGCACGCAACGCAGCACAGTCCACTCGGAACAAGTGACCCTCTCCGACGGCCAGCAGTGGGAAAAGCAGATAGACCTTGTAATAAATCAATTGGGGGAAAATGTTAAACTTGATTTTGCCCTTTACACGGACTCATCAACCGTTGACCCCTATCGCGACACGCATATCTGGGTGAATGTTACAGCATAACGTCGCGTAACGATGCTTCCACGCACAAAGCCTATGTGAGCGTGCAAATCTGTTGTTCGTTGACCTCCGCTTCATAAACAAAAACTTATGAGTAAGCACGATAAGTAAAGGGGTGACGTGAACCGTACTAAAGTTCTCACTTTAATCTTGGCAGCCATATTGCTTCTCGCTATTGCCGGAACAATACTGATCGTGGTCCTTCCGCAGCCTTCTGAACCATTTACTGAGTTATACCTTCTAGGTCCCGGCGGAAAAGCGTCAGGTTATCCTACGAATCTGACTGTGGGTCAAACTGGTAACGTGACCGTTGGTGTCGTCAACCACGAAAACGCAAATGTAGATTATAGGTTGGTCGCGACGCTTGAAAACAAAACCGTCACAACAAAAACGTTTAGCTTGGCCAATGGTCAAAAATGGGAAGACTCGATCTCCTTTACCCCGACTACGAGGGGCGCAGGGCAAAAGATGCAAGTTGACCTATACAAAGGGGGCAATGCGACGGTTTATCGGTCGGTATACCTCGTTCTGACGGTCAACTGATACAAAGTGGCGACTGCCGAAGACTGCCTTGGATAGCTCCTTGTCATAAGCTATGTTAAACCGCTATAGCTGTTCTGAGTAACTTCTAAGCGTTATGCTCGATCTGTCAAAAAACGGCTTAGGACGTAGTACGGCAGGTTTGAGGAGCGAGGGGGCTACATCTTTACATGCCTCAGCCCATGACGTTACGGTATATTATTATAGGTGTAACCAAATACAGCTTTAAAGAACGGTGGGACGATGCCGAAAGCACTAATAACCGGGATTACGGGCCAAGACGGCTCATATCTTGCAGAATTGCTCCTCGATAAAGGCTATGAAGTCTACGGTCTGGCGAGACGGCTAAGTACGCCCAATCAGACGCGCATTGGGGCGCTTGTCGAAGACATTGTGCTGCTCGAAGGCGATATCACTGACCAGTCGTCGCTCAACATCGCCGTGCAGACGGCGATGCCTGACGAGTTGTATAACCTTGCTGCGCAATCGTTCGTGGCGACGTCGTGGAATCAAGCGGTGTTAACGGGCGACGTAACGGGGCTCGGCGTCGTTCGCGTCCTCGAAGCGGTGCGACATTTCTGTCCTGATGTACGATTCTATCAAGCATCGAGTAGCGAGATGTTTGGGACGTCACCACAACCCTTAAAAGACGAGGAGACGCCATTTCATCCGCGAAGTCCGTACGCCGTCGCAAAGGTGTACGGACATTACGCGACAATCAATTATCGCGAAAGTTACCAGCTGTTTTGCTGCAGTGGGATTCTCTTCAACCACGAATCACCCCGACGAGGCATTGAGTTCGTGACGAAGAAAATTTCAGACGGGGTGGCACGCATCTATTGTGGCAAGGCAACTGAGCTCCGGCTTGGCAATCTCAACGTTAAACGCGATTGGGGTTTCGCTGGCGATTACGTGAGCGCGATGTGGTTAATGCTCCAACAGGACGAACCAGACGACTACGTCATTGCAACAGGCGAAAGCCATTCCGTTAAGGAGTTTGCTGAGTTAGCCTTTGACTGCGTCGGCCTCGATTGGCAGGACTATGTCAAAGTCGATGATCGGTTCCTCCGACCAGCTGAGGTATTCGATTTGCGCGGGGACGCGTCGAAAGCCCATAAAGAGCTAGGTTGGGCACCCAAAACCTCGTTCAAAGAGCTTGTACGGGTTATGGTCGAAGCAGACGTAGAGAGATACCGCGCGTGACAGCCTCGCACGCATGTCGCAAGGAGATTGACTATCGGTGCATTAATGTCTTTTGTCGCTTTTGGATGCTCAGGGCCAACGGCACCGCCACCGACTAGCATGTCGCTAATCGAAGCGTAGGCACATCTGCGGTAGAACCTTTAGTGAACGCGTGAGGCAATATTCACAGAACACTATGGTGTTAAACCCATTCTTAATGAACGATTGGAAGCTCAAAGCGGCGCTTAAAGTTGTCTTTGTCTTGCTACTCACAGTCTGGGCACTCGTAGGGCTTGACGTATTGGGGGTGCATTTACCTCTGTTGCGTGGCATCTTCAGTGTGGCCTTCTTTTTATTTATTCCAGGTATTCTTATTCTTCGAGCGCTGCGCGCTCACCGCATCGGAAGTGAGCGTACCCTGCTTTTTGCCGTCGGTCTCAGTATCGCGACCCTCATGTTTTTGGGATTTTTCATGAACGTCGTCTATCCGGTCCTCGGTATCGCGCAACCGTTAACAACGCTCCCGGTAATCGGGACAATGAGCGCAGTTACTGTGCTCTTAGCTGCCGTGAGTTATTGGCGAGATCGGGATTTCGTCGGTGACGTCACAACAGATTTGAATCGCGTGCTGATACCCCCCATCCTTTTGCTCTGCATCATCCCGTTTATCATGGTCTTAGCTGTGTATGCGATGAATGCATATCACACCAATATCCCACTGCTCTGTGTACTTGTTATTATCGGGGCGACCGCGTTTTGGGTGTGCACGTCTGCCTCGTTTCCGAAGGCTTGGTATCCTCTCGCCGTTTTTGCAATCGCATTAGCGATGCTCTACTTCGGGTCGCTCATATCGCCATACGTGTGGGGCTGGGATATTCAGAAGGAGCTCTATCATGCGAACCTCGTGCTCACAAACGGTGCGTGGAATGCATCGTTACCCGAGTCAACGAATAGCGTGATCAGCGTGACCCTGCTCGCCCCTATGCTCTCGTTGACGTCGGGAGTGAGTGTGACGTGGCTTTTCAAGATTGTCTACCCGCTCGTCTTCGCTCTCGTTCCGCTCGGTCTTTTTGTCGCCTTTCGATCTCAGACAAATGACAGAATCGCCTTTCTCGGCGCCTTTTTTGTTTCTTCTTTGTTTACGTTCTATGGTGAGTTGCCAGCGCTCGCACGACAGGAAGTCGCAGAGCTCTTCCTTGTCCTGCTCCTTATTTTGACGGTCGACAAGTTTCAATCAGTGGCAGAAAAAAGGCGTGTATACGTGCTTTACGCCGTCTTTGCCGTCTCGCTTATAGTATCGCACTACGCGCTCGCTTTTATCTATCTCATCTATATCACGATCGCGTGGTTGCTGCTCTTCCTTGTTGACAATCCAGCATTGCGCCGATTGCAGCGGAAGGGTCGTGGTCAGTCGACAGGCGAGTTGACAAAGCCGCAGCGGATGGTAACGCTCTTTTTTGTACTGTCGTTTGCGGCCTTCACCGGGGTGTGGTACGTCAGCATTGGATCAGCAGCCACGGCATCGATTGGACACGTCATCGGCCTCGTGTTCAGTATTATTTTAGCAACGCAGACTATCGGAATTGTTATCGGGGTCGGCGTTGCGCTTTATCTAAGCGCGCTCGCACTCGTTTATATCGTCGTAGCGCGCAGACAGCGCGATACAACTACGCCGCCGCAGTTTCACGGCTCAGCGCCTTTTGTTCTTCTTGGAGCGCTCACTATCTCGGGAGTCGCATACCGCTCCGCTTTGCTGAACGACCTTCTGCAAATCGGCACACTGTCGCCGCTTCACGAAGTTGGGTTCCTCCTCTACATCTTCAGTACTTTATTGATCGCGGTCGGGCTTGGCACATTTGCGCTCCGTCGGTGCCGCAGGGGGTTCGACGTCGAATTCGTCGCTCTCGCTCTCGCGAGCTTCGCATTCTTCGTCGTCGCGGTGATCGTTCCACCGTTAGCCTTCTCGATCAATACCACACGACTCTTTCACATCTCAACGCTTCTATTAGCCCCCTTTTGTGTTGTTGGAGGGTTGTTCATCATCTGGGCGGTCGAACACGTGGTCCATAAATTCCATGAATCAACCCACGCCGATTTTGCTTTGAGAGCAGTAGCTGCACTATTCGTCGTCTTTTTTTTGTTCAGTACCGGATTCGTCTATGAGGTAACGCAGCAGCAGTCAACCTCGTTCATCTTAAACAGCCACGTAGACGCGCCACAATTTAATGAGCGGGAGGTTATTGCTGGTCAATGGCTTAACGCGGTGCGAAGCAGCGACGCGGTGCTTGGACATTTTCTGCCGATTTACGCTGATGCACATCGGCGCGTGCTCTTCGATAGTCTTGATTTGGACCATCCTGCAATAGAGTTCCCGAGCTGGCCGCCTCGCACACCGGCTAACGCGTACATCTTCCTCGGCACGTTCAACGTCGAGAGCGGGCGAGTCGCGCAAGTGCAGACGACGACAATCCTCCAAGGTACGGTCATGAGCTATGCCAATTTGGGCAGTACGAAGGACAATCGCAGCAAGATCTTTGACGATGGGGGGGCCGCCGTCTATTATAGTGGAGCAATCTGACGTTGTTTTCTCCTTGAGTTTGTTGTATCACCTACTGTTTTCCACCTTGCTGATGAGCTTCAGTACAGAATTGATCTAGCGCATCTGCCCAACAGTGATTACCGAAGCCTCGCTGTGACGCAGGACGGGCGTATAGAGCGCTCAACTCAGAGCGTTGAAATACGTGGCGCACCTCTTGAA
>CABEAE010000021.1_pt1 | contig 6316 bp, 7 predicted proteins | sample 3132301 | NCBI WGS metagenome assembly CABEAE01 (sample SAMEA5534342, study PRJEB31848) | metagenome | biome: tundra; feature: field; material: soil | place: USA | collected 2013-05 | depth 0.45 m
ACGTCAGACAGTGCCTCCTGCCGCCGCTGAAGGCCGCGCTGGATCTCGTCGATCTCGTAGTCGTTCCAGTTTTCGTGTTTGATGATATCAAACTCCCACTTGGTGGCGTAGAAATGGGCGGCGTCGAGTATCTTTCGGTTGATAGAGTCCTGCGGATTGAAAAGATAGGCTTCGAATCGTTCGTCCAAGCCGTCTAGGTCGGCGATGAGGGGGGTGAAGCGGGAATGGACCTCTTTTTTGAGCTCTATGAAGGTCTCCTCGTTAGCTTTGATCCGTTCGAAGACCTGTGGTTTTATGTCTGTGAGGGTGAGACGCTCGAAGAACTCGAAAAGCCCGCCTTCAATAATCTCGGTCCAGCTGAAGTCATCTTCGTGTTCGGCGAACTTGCCGAGCACGTAAGCGATAGTCATCTTGTGTCCTTGTTTGTCTAGCTCTGTGAGGGGGATCGGACACAGCTTGTCGTTCCAGCGGCGCATCTCAGCCGCTTGAAAGAGTTCTATGAGGAGTTCTTTTCCAACCATTTTTCGTGTGTTTTAATCACTCCTGTTAACGAGTTATACCTTAAAAGCATCTCTTCCTTCTGACTTTTAAAATCGCCGTGTGAAAGCTCCTCTCACGCATCCGCAAGTAATCCAAGCTATTGAACGTCTTTTAGGCGGTAGAAATGACAAAGAACTACTTTTTTTAAATACAACTCGCTTGCCCCGTTGGTGAAACGACAGCAGATTCCACTATCTCGAATAAAAGGAAATTTTATTCTAGGCGATCTTAGAAATTTCACTGAACAATACGGCAATATTGTCCAATGGGATTAGTCAAATCGAGCGTATATTATGACACACGGCGTGAGTGGGATCGATTGGAAGCACTATAAGCACCCGCTGCCTGAGCACGTGTATGGTGTGTATATGAAGTACTGGAAAGGCGTAGCCCTGTAAAATATGTTGAAAGAACCTTTCATGTCTTGTAAATGAAAATCTCGTTTTGGCTTTTGACGAGTTGCATATTTTCTATTGGGTGCTGATAGCTTATGACCCTCGTTTCGCTTCGTGTTTCAGTCTTTATTTTCTTCACGATTCTGTTGTTTATCCTTCCTTCGTATTGGAATAAGAATATAACATCAGCATCAGAGATGTCTTGCTTGAAGAGGTTTCCAAGAATGACTTCGGCCTTTCTTGCTCTGAGCTTGGCTATAAACCATCGAATAGGCTCTATCTCAACTCCCTTCACATGATCGCATAACTTTGAGGCTTCTATAAGGGCTTCTCCTGTTCCACATCCAAGGTCGTAGAAGACTTCATCTTTCTTAAGGTCTGCCAGTTTAAGAGCCTCTGCTACAGTCTTCCTCGGAGTAGGACTATATGCTGCGCCTCCTGCCAGCATAGGATAGTAAAGAGAAGCTATGATGTATGCTACTACCAGAACAATTATGCTTATTATTACATTCAGAAGAATACTCATCTCATATTTTCCTCAGCTTCCAATACCTGTTTCTAACAGTGCTTCTCGAGTATAAAATCATTAAAGATAGCCTCATAAGTCAAACAATAATGGCAGCGAGCTGCAACTTAGGCGTGTAGCTTAAAACGTCACAGCATTATATACCTCCCGTATGTCGCTGTCCCTAAATCGGTTTCAGTGAGGCGGATTTCGAGACTCGTGCATCAAGCGAGGGCAAGCCTTGACTGGTCTTACTACAAGCATCCGCCGCCCTCGCCGAGCGATGAGTTTCGCAGCTGCACGATACTAACTTCCGGGCTCGGCTATTCGGAGGCGGAAAAAAGAAAAGGGGGTGTTTATAATAAGAATACGCGCTCGTAACCTTATCCTTTGGTTTGTGGTAGGGATAATTATCGGGATTTTCATCGGCTGGCATTGGTTATAGTGTAGCTTATAACCATGTTGCATAGCGCTTGGTAGGAGGCGCCCAGCCGTCTTTGTGATTTTTTTGAGAGCCGAGGTCAAGTGCTATAGGCAGTCGTAGTGACGCAAACCAGTCTGTCACGTTTTTCCACGAAATCGTTGCCTCACGCGGCCTTATGAAACTTTCCTGAGTTCTCTGGATTGGAGATGAACGTTATGACACTGAGTGCAACGAAGATAGAAGCCGACGCTTGGGGGTGCACCCCTCTCCGAAGGGATCGGCCATCATATCACGATATCGTAAAAAAGGTGGTAGTCATGGCCGTGCTCGTTATGATAGCAGCGCTGCCCGTAACGGCATGAGTCTCTGCCACAGACGACACGCGTTCTAAGGGCGCCGCAGTGGTACGCCCAGTCCGTTACCCCCTCGCAGTATACTCTCTCACCCACCTACCAAACACAATCGAGGGCCATTTCGATACTTGGATTAAGCACCCGCGACTGCATTTTTCACAGTCCGCGCATTCAATTACGAAGGGGTTGCTCACCGGCTCATTTTTTGTGTGCATCTAAGATTACTCTTGAGCTGCAAACTGCTGTGACATCTCAAGCTGCTTATCAGTCTCAACAGCTCCGGGTTTTAAAAGTTGTAATAACTCCCTCGCTTCGCCGGTCAACGTTGAAGTCAATTTCATTGTTCGTCATCCCCCCTGTACAACTTCTTCTTCGTTTGCAAGCGATCCACGCTGCAATTGTAACAGATCCCATTATGGCAGCACAGCACTGCTCCACACTGCACACACCGCCACTTCGCGTTCTCACGCTCTATAAAAGCGGCAAGCGAATGCCACTCGATAAAGGTGAGATTTTCGATGACCCTCACGTGGTGATGCATTTGATACCGTGTGTCAATTCGTTCTACGTTGCCGCACGTGACTGCTGTATTTTAGTTTTGTTTAGCTTGGATCACAACGTTGATATTCGAAGACTGTGGCTTTATATACGATTATAAACCGCGCTCGTATTCGCACTGGCGTTGATGGTTACGTTTGCTGCACCACCTTCGCACTTATGGATTCGCTGCTATTCGGCGCATCAATTCTGCAGCAAGCAGCTTAAGAAGCTCTCTGAGCGCCCGCTTAAATGGAGCTTGGCAGTGAGTAACATAGGGCGGGTCGATGGAACCACGATTTAATTTCTATCAGACATCGAGGCGTCAAAAAACACGTGGGCCCGATTTAAATCGCAGATCAAGAACTGAAAGAAACGAGGTATAGAGGTGAAATTATGCCAACAGGAATTGTGCTCGGTGGTGGAGGAACGCTCGGAGATTTCCAAGTAGGCGCTTTAAGATTTCTATACGAAAAGGGCATCCTACCTGACATCAAGTGCGTTAGCGGAACGTCGATTGGCGCGATCAACGCGGTGATCGTCTCGACGGGCAAAGGCTGTGACAAGCGCCTGGAAAGGTATTGGTCTGAGGATGTGATTGGCAGCAAAGATCTGATTCCCCAACACACTTGGTCCGAAGGCATCGCTCCAATGTTAAAAGCGTTTATTCTATCTGAGAAACGTTCAAAACTTTCTGTCGGACGCCTCCGTTTTATCGGACGCATTTGGGCAATAGCAGACCTCCTCCAAGAATCAAAGGAGAACTCTATTCGAGATATCATCAGCGGAATTAACGACTTGGAAGACATCTTCGGAACCGCAGTAAGCGAGAGTGCCCTTTACACAATGGACAAGCTAAAGCAACGGATGCTAGACAAGATCGACAATATAGAAGAAGCATTGGACCCAAAAATTGTGTTCTGTCTGTACGCGACAAACGTGGAGACGGGAGAAAAAACGTGCTTTACGAACAATAAGCAGCTGGTTGGCACTCATGATCGTACGCTGTACGTGCAGTGTCAGTCGTCGAGCCTGTTAGTCCAAGCAGCCCTTGCTTCGGCAGCGGTGCCGGTGATATTCCCGCCTGTTAAGGCGTGCGGAAGCTATCACATCGACGGCGGTTTCCGAGAGGTCGTCCCCGTCAAGGGAGCGATTGAATGCGGCGCCGACGATATCTATGCCATCCTCTGCCTTCCACGTTTTGAAAACAGACGACAGTATGCATTTTTAGATGTGAGTAGCGAAGAAGAGGGTAAAGTGTGTATGCAGTGGGGCACGAGCAATTTGCTTGATGTCCGACCTGAGGATTGGGTCATGAATAACAGAAACTGGAATCCGAAGAGCGATGAATGCGACGCGCTCGACATCGCAAATCGGACGGCCGCGATCCTAATAGATGAGCTCACGGAATTTAATCTCGGCGCCACTGATAAAACAGGCAAAAAACCCAAACTGACAGTGATTGATCCCCTGATCCCAGTTCACGGTTGGACTCAGCTCAACATAGGCCTACTTAAAATTGATGCTGATCAGGGCTACATGCGGGCATTCGACGTTCTTTGTGTCGAGTCGACGCCGATCTACGGCAAGTGTGAGCGGCTTACTGCTGTCATAACGTTAAAACGGATCAAGATCTGGGCGTTGGAACACCAGCTTATCAAGGACTGGTCGGAAGTAAAAGACAAGTCGCAATCTGCTGTGATACCTCTTTTGGATGGACCGAACGTGTCGTGCGGCTTGCATCATTGCTGTGAAAACGTGGTTGATACAAAAGTTCTCGGAGACATCAGACAGATGAAGAAAGAGCTGAAGGAGTGTATCGACAGGCGAAGGGATATTGTCGAGCGTAGCTCACTTTCCGCTGTTGACAAGAAACGTTGCCTCCCCGATGATTACGTCTGTATGTACATGTGCTGGGAACCGCACAACTGGAGCGTTGAGGGGGAAGAGGAAGCACCACTAATACCTACCCCATGGCATAAGCTCGACCTCGGTGAGTTAGGGTCAGACGTAATCGAGGAGGATTGGTCCCTCGGGCATCCACCGGTCAAATGCAAATCTCGCTCATTGTTGCGCTTTGGGGCTAAATCACATAAGGTCAGGGTCGTTTGAGTTGTGCAACTCCTCCCCAAAGTGTTTAAGGGCATAAAGGAAGCGAATTCAGCAAAGGTTCGAGACTATGTGACGGATGAGGTGGTGAATGACGATGTTTCTTTCTTTCTTGAGGAGATCTCAGACATTGGCACCACAAAAAAGACGGACTACGTCGTTCTAGGCGAATATAACTCCGAGATTGGGAAACAGTTCAGGGAACATTTCTTGGACGAACTTGGTCATGTCAATGTCATTTATTGCACCGACTATTCCAACTTTCGCTTGACTGATAAAGAATGGGTGACGGGGCTCTGGAAAGAACTTGGAATCAAGGCTAACTACGAAACGATACGCCAAAAATACAAATGATGAAGTAGCTGTGAACAGACACCCACGCAAGCATTCTGTGTGAGTGGGCCGTGGAGTTTGTTTCTTCCTGCTCCAGGGGTTTGGACTCGTTTTCCGCGCGTAGGATAAAAAGAATAATCAAGTAGAGTGAGTGTAAATGGTACAAGTGATCTCATGGACACGATGGACATCGAACAAATTCACAAAAAGCTACAAACGGATTGGGCCAACTGGACTGATGACGACGAAGATCAATGTTTATCCATATGCAAAAAAGAGCTAATCACTGCACTTCAAGCAATCAACGCTTATCTTGTGAACTATGATCTTAAGACAAGAATTGAAAAGGACCCCACTCCGAAAGTCTGTGAGTTTTGCGAGAAGACTTACAAAGGGGCGGAACCAGTCTGTGACACATGTCTATTAGACATGAAACTAAAACTCCGCAGGTTTAGCTTTTTATTAACCGAAAAGAACATGCGTAAGGTATATAGTGAACTTTTAGATCGCTAACTTAGCCCCCCTCAAAACTGTCGGATCTTATATACCATTCTTGACAGCCCAGCAAGCTTGAAGAACTCCTCAGCCGCGACATATCCTGTCTCCTTATACTAATCAAGGCGGGTTCGTTACCCTCTTGACAAGATAACTTGTATTTTCGAGAGTATCTTGGCGCGTGTAAGGTTTTTTGTGCGATACTTGATTGAGCAAAATCTCCTCGGTAATTGCTTCGGGGAAGGCCTTGATTCGCTCTCCTCGTTCTTTGTTTAACAAAAAATACGAGCACGAATCATAGCAACGTAGCATAAGACTATATGTGCTCCACACATATAGTTTTACAGAAAGAAAAGGAGGTGAAACGTGTACAAATCGAATAACAGTAGTTTCGGCGGTAGCAGTGGTAGTGGTAGTTTTAACAAATACGGAAGCGGATCGTCCAAAGACTCCCCAGTGAAAGTTGGCGAAAAACACGACGTAAAAATTGAAGATACTGCTCAACAAGGAGACGGCATTGCGCGCATTAGCGGGCTTGTGGTCTTTGTTCCAAACACAAAGATCAACGATTCAGTTAAGGTTGAAATCAAGGAGATAAAGCGCAACTGTGCGGTCGCCGAGGTCG
>CABEAE010000035.1_pt1 | contig 5000 bp, 5 predicted proteins | sample 3132301 | NCBI WGS metagenome assembly CABEAE01 (sample SAMEA5534342, study PRJEB31848) | metagenome | biome: tundra; feature: field; material: soil | place: USA | collected 2013-05 | depth 0.45 m
TTCTTGCTCGGTGCAATTCTTATATGGACGTCGGATAAGAGACAGCGGATTGGAGACCGCGCAGCGCACACCGTAGTAGTGACCGCGTGAAGGGCTATTTTTCCCTTCTTTTTTCTTTTTTTAAACGCGGCTCGTGGGCATAATTGTTGTTATCTCGTTCGCATTGACTTCGTCACACTATTTTATTAGCAATTACAGAGCAATTACGCTATTTGGGAAAAACCGTGGTCAGATAACCTGGCGCATTTAGAACGGGATTCAATAAATAATACTCCGACAATTATTGCGGTCTTTCGATATGAATTCATATTTTCCCGCCTTCGTTTTGTTTCAGCCGTAACTCTACGCCAATAGGCGTGTCGCAAAACGTTAGGTCGTAGAAGCGGTGCACGAAGGCTTAAGCTATGTCATTTAGCTGCGGCTCTATACGACACTTTTCATGCCATCACTCATGACGTTATGTGTCATATCTGAAACCGTGCCCAAATATCAAAGGAAATCTAAAAAAGAAATAATAAGCTAGGAGATAAGGAATAGATTATAGGAACACGCTACGCAGCCCTTGATAGGCTGACTAACTTAATTGTTTTCCCTAGCAGCTAGCTGAAACGAGATATAAGTCACGCACTAGACGGCTGTACAAGAACACTGTCGACTTTGTGAATCACACCGTTAGCCGCGTTGATATCCCCTTGAGTTACTGTGGCGTTATCGACTCTAATTGTAGTGCCGGTAACGTAGTATGGTAATATTTGTCCGTTTAATGTTGTAAGCGTTCCAATGCCCGTAAGCTCGTTTGAAGAAAGCTTCTTTGGGACGATGTGATACAAAAGCACACTTCTTAATGCAGTCGTGTTGTTTTGCCAACCTGCAAGCGTAGATGCGTCAACTTTGGAAAAAGCGGCGCTATCTGGTGCAAAGACAGTAAAGTTGTCTGATCCGTTTAGTAAGTCCGTGAGGTTAGCCTTATCCAACAAGCTTGCAAACGTGGAAAGACTCGGGTCCGATGATGCTACTTGTGGTATATTACTGGGTGTTGTTGTCGGAGTTGCCGTTGGGGTTGCTGTCGACGTGTTGGACGTGGTACAACCTGATACTAACAAAGAGGCAACCACGAACAATAGAACGGCTATCGCGGTTATTGATTTTAGTTGCATGATAGGTCACATATGCAAGAGGGGAACGTTGGCTTAACTATTCTGGTATTTATTTCCGTTTTTCCACCCCATAAAAAAGGGAGTTTTGAGAGGTGGTAAGGGGTAGTTTTTGGAGTTTTGGTGTCACTAAAAGGGGCTTAAAAGTTGCATTTAACAAAAGTGCTGTTTTGTTCAGTGACGAAGGCCACTTAGGCCACTGTTTCCAGCGTTTTAGTATGTTGCTCACAAAATAAGCAGTTCAATAGTAAACTTCCCAAAGCTCATAGAAGAAGGCCTACTTAAGCCGCACCAGGATACAAAACTTCCGAAAAGTATCATTTGCGCAATCTCAAGCACACGCTAACTTATATGACTCAGTTGATATTTTCGTTTGAAATAGGAATTGTTAAGTTATCCATCACCTCTTGCATACGTGTTCTTAACAGGAGTTGTATTATGAATTCAATCGTTAGGATGATGAAACGGTATATCAAAACGCCGTTGAAATATGCATTACCTTTGTTATTTATCAGCGCACTTGTTTTAAGTGCTACCACCGGCTGCGTTACCACTACCACCAACACGTCTTCTTCAGGTTCAAACAATAAAGACGTGTCAAGTGGGCTAGTAATTTCTGCAAAAGCGGTAAGTCCCTCACCTCAAACTATGGGGGGTTTGACGCCAGCGTCAGGTAACGTGTTTGTCGTGTATAACTGCACCGTGAAAAATACCGGTGCGCCAGGCGTCAATATTAAATCATATTATTGGCACCTCAAAGGCGCAAACGGGTATTATGATGGGAAGGACAAGCTACCCGTAGTTGCCCCAGAGTTCAGCAATATTGACAAAAGCAGCGTCGGTGACGTAGCAAGTGGATATGTTTACTTTGAAGTTCCCTCCGGTTCAGCCAATGGTCCGTGGACGTCACTGCGATACACCAATGAAGGGCTTTCTAGCATAACCAGCAACGAAACGTTTGACCTATCAGTGAACGTATAGGGTAGTTAATATACCTACCAAGGAGCTGTACAGCGTGTTCCGTTCAACCTCGCCTTATCTCCTAGCCCATTATTTCTTTTTTCAATTTAAAGACCGCAGAGGCGCCTATTTTCCAGCCGCAGCAATAACTTTGAGTAACTACATGAATTGCAGCACCGATTTTTGAAAGAGGGGGCAAGGGGCCTATACCCCAGCGACGTGTCCATACTTTTATAAAGGGAAATGCTTGTCTACAAGTTTATACTATAAAGTTATTTGACTACAAAATATGCCGTTGGAGGTTGCCAAGGAGATGCAAGTTGAGCCTATTTCATTTCACGGGGTGTTTATTCAGAAGGATGAACATTACATTGCTTACATCGAGGAAATTCCCGGCGTAAACACACAAGGAGATACACTCGAGGAGACCAAAGACAACCTACTTGAAGCACTCCAACTTATTTTGCTCGCGAATCGCGAACTAGCCGAGCGCGAATTAAAAGAAAAAGCGAGCGTTGGGAAGATTCCAAGCAGTAAGATTACTCGCGAATCAATACCAATCCCCGCTGTATGAAACTGCGGGTATTCCAGCGCCATCTGCAGAAGCACGGCTGTGCTTTCCTCCGAGAGGGTGCAAACCACACGGTTTGGTACAATACTAAAAACAACAAAACCTCTACCGTCCCGCGACACCCAGAGGTTGATGACGACTTGGCCGTCAAGATATGTAAAGACTTGGAGATATCCCGCCCTAAAAAGTGATGGTGGCGGAGGTATTGATTAAGAAGGGCATAGCGGAGTCAGTTGACGGTACCATGCCACAACGTCCGTATAACTTCACGGAGCGACATATAAGATAACGATGTGCGAGGTTTGTTTTTACCTCTCCTCATCTCCTCCCTCTTATTTCTTTTTTCGATTTCCTTTGATTTTTGATGCCCGTTTCCGATCTGTCGCAAGACGGATGGAGTTACGGCATGCAAATTACTTTGCAGAACCTACTCATTTTCTTTTTTCTACCACCAAACAGCTGGGCCCAGAAGATAACCCTGGGAGCGGAGCCGCTAACGGCCTTTAAACATGTCCAATCGTAAACGCTACCTATATTAAGCCAGGCTGAGGACGTGTGGTTTGCTAATGCCAAGCGATATCACCAAACGGCGATGCAAGCAAATTAGGGACCAAGCGTCTGAATACCTGAATTTTTGGCTTGATAAGGGGCTCCCGGGTTTTATGCTGTGGGCGGCAATCGTGTATACTTCAGGCGTGATTTTGCATCATTATAACGTGCTTTTCGATGTAGATTTTCAGATAATAACGTCTCTTGCTCTCTCTCCCTTTTTGGTTGTTCTTCTTCTGTACTCCTGGTCACTGCTAACTCAAGATCGGCTTCAAGTACTGGAAACAGAGCATAAACCACTTCAATCAAACGCCTGGAAGATTCTCACATGGATGACGTGGATGTGGAGACGCCCCATATCGTTCATCATACTGGTGTTCTCGGTATCAGCAATCGCGGTCGATCTTGTCATGGCAAGAGATTTCGTCTTACATCAGATTACGTTGGGGCTTACAACCACAGCTGCTCTCGTGCGTAACCCTTCAACACCGCCGTTAGGTTGGATTACTCCGATCAGCTTTATCTTGTTCTTACTCTCTCTTTTAGCAGTTCTGATTATGGTCGTGAGCACAATAAAGTGGTCAAAAGAAACATACCAGCTGATGCCTGAAGCGCGGCGCTTAAGACCATATATAACTCAAGCGGTCTGTATTCTGCCGAAAAAAGGTCGCGTTGGCAATACGCATCCTCTAATCCTCGACGTTGACTTCTCTGCGAACTGCAAAAGTTCTTGCGAGGACCCAGCAGCGAAGCACCTTGAGGTGGAACTCCAAGCCGCAGGACTAAACGTCGATGGTGAGCGGAGGGTAAAACTGTGCCCCTCCTCGTCGTTGCCTTCAAGCATTTGGAGCGGCTGCTTATCTTCGACTGGTGAGCATACCATCAGTCTGATATTAAGTGTGATATCACCTAGAACTCCGCTATCGCTGGAAACCAAAGATGTCATTTTTCACCTCGAACACACCATACACGTTGAGGGATTGCTCAGTGCTTCGTGGCTACCAATACTCACCATCGTGCTTTCAGCATTGTCAACAGTTACGGCGCTCGTGCAGGCGGTTGCTCATTGAGAAGCGAGACGATGGTCGAACTACGACATACACCCCTTCATTTTTAGCCGCATGCGATCGAAAAATTGCCGTTTTGTCTACTGGTTTCTTGATGCCTCTCCTCCAAGAAAAATCTTGTTCAAAATAACAACCGTTATTGCCGATAACATACCTTTTCGGCAATCAGTGAAGAACATCACCGACTACCTGGAAAAAGAGCAGGTTGATACCGTACTTGAGGCTGCACACCAATGCAGCGCGCGGGACTACCTCATGCTGCGCGTGCTCTGGCGGACAGGCGTGCGGGTCAACGAGTTGCTTACCATCACGCCGAGGGACATCGAACCCAATAACAACGTGATCAACGTCACGAAGGCGAAAGGAGGGAAGCAGCGAAGGGTTCATTTGGACGCTGAGACGGTCAAAATGCTCTCTGAATACGTTTCGGCACAACAACTCCCTGATGATCGACCTATTTTTGCCCTCAAACAACGACAGGTGCGAAACATCGTCAAGCGCTATGGTTCGGTTATCGGGAAAGATGTCCATCCCCATACCTTCCGACACTCATATGCGATCCACTGCGGGCGATCTCCGGATTTGACTGGAAGGAGACGCGGGACTGCGGAGAGTGCAACCTCCATTGTTATGTGGAGCCTTCTCTGGTGCTTTCATGGGATTTACCAACTTACATGAACTACGCTTATCGACGGGGGA
>CABEAE010000077.1_pt1 | contig 3079 bp, 5 predicted proteins | sample 3132301 | NCBI WGS metagenome assembly CABEAE01 (sample SAMEA5534342, study PRJEB31848) | metagenome | biome: tundra; feature: field; material: soil | place: USA | collected 2013-05 | depth 0.45 m
CGGCGAATTAAAAAAGCGAAAACTTTTTCCATCTTGCTGTTAAGGTGCTGTTATGGCTCTATCGCGCACAATAAGTTATTTAGTAGTAAATTCGATATTTGGGCTCCTCGTTCTGGCTTTGGCGAAATTCCTTGGACTCCCAGTGCCCATAAATTGGATCACTGTACTTATTTGTGCACTGGCAGGGATCCCCGGAGCTGTGCTCGTGATACTATTATACTGGCTCGGCATCGTTATCCCCATCATCATCCCATAAATAAAAAGCAGATTTTAGGGGCAAAATGCCTCATCGCAAGTCTGGTATCTCTGGGCTAATCCACGTACTCTCCTCTTTCCGTTCTGTGGTTTACAGGGTTTACCATGCCACGTATCAAGCTGTTTCGAGCGACGCACGAAAACTGGTTTGTTTCACTCGGCGGATCAGAACCATCGAGATTGACACATGACAACGGTGTGCAAGCGTTGATCGACAACGAAACCACCCTCAAAAAGATAATCGACGCTGTGAACAGCGCTGCACATTCAGTCTACCTAATGCAGTCCGAGTATCATCCTTATTTCGTTGCCGTATACGATTCAGTCACCGATGTACCGCGTCCAAAAGAAAGCCTTACCGATGTCCTTAGCCGTAAGGCTGCTGAAAGTGACATACAAGTGTACATCCTACTGAACAATAATCTTGTTGCGCCCGACAGCTTCAAAGCGATATCAGACGCCTTTTCAGATACATCAGTGCGCGTGCGAGGATTTCCAGCGCACGGACCTCACGCGATGCACGCAAAGGCGCTGGTAGTTGACGAGGCGGAGGCATATATTATAGGGCCCCCCTTCAGGCAAGATTTTTGGGACAGTAGGGACCATATAATAGACGACCCGCGGCGCGGGTCGAAGGGCGTGCCTCCGAAACACGATGTCTCCACCTGTTTGCGCGGCAGCGCTGTCGCTTCCGTGACCGAGTACTTCGTGCAGCTTTGGAATTATCTTTCTGATGCCCATTTTGACGGCAGCGACAAAATCGCTCCGGCCATGCCACATGTGCCTGCGGGGGCACAGACAATACAGATTGTACGGTCGGTTACGCCGAAAACACTCACGAAAAAAGGAGAGACGGGGATTTTAGAAGCCTATCGGCGTGCAATTCACAACGCCAAGGACTTCATCTATCTTGAAAACCAATACTTAACAAACAAGTCAGTTGCTAATACGCTTCGAAATGCGCTCAAAGATCGTCCGGAGCTACAGCTCATTCTGTTGCTTAACGAGAATCCGAACGTGCCGAGTTACCGGCAGCGGCAGAACGACCGCCTAAAGCGGCTCGGAATCGACCTGAGACACCCTCTAATAGATCATCCCCGGATTGGTGTCTTTACGCTGTGGTCGAAGGGACTAGAGGCGGACAAGATCAGGCTACAACGGTGCTATATCCATAGCAAAGTAGGGATTGTTGACGACACGTGGGCGACGATCGGCAGCGCTAACTTAGATGGGCCCTCGCTCAATGCGGCGGAGGAATTCAAGCTGTTTGTGAATCCAAAAAAATATCGTAGTATGGAGCTCAATGCGGTTCTTCTTGACGTCGACGCTGCAGTTTATGGAGAAGTGAAGCGTTTCCGGCGATCTTTATGGAATGAGTATCTTGAGGTTAGCGACAGTATTCTTTCCGGACCCCGTCCCGCTGGAGGATGGCTTGGATTGTGGAAAAAAATTGCTGCTGACAACGTCACTTCTCTGAAAGGCCCCGAACCAACGATGAACGGCCGCATTTTGCCTTATAGTGCTGAAGCCAATGTCACGAAACAGCTTGAGACATTCGGAATCCCGTTTGACGAACTCGATGTTGTCGCAGAGCCCCTACTGCCCCCACTAGGGCAAAAAGCGTAGTATTACTCAAACGAATTTCAAAAAAAAGGAAGGGGGCTTATAGAGCTGGCGCACGCCCCTCATATTTAGTCGTAAATACGATACTGGGACCCCTAATCCTCGTTCTAGCCCATTTCCTCGGTCTTGGACCAATAGACTGGATGACATTATTATAAGTGCAATAGCAAGGATACCAGGAGCTATCCTACTGATTCCTTCACACCATCGACACTGTGTAAAACGAACGCCATCCCGCTCTTAGTTCGGATAAGTATTTTATCTCCACAGTCCAGTAGGGAGATGGAGGTGGTAAGATATGGCACTTGGTTCATTGTTGCGGTGGGCGATCATCTTCTTGATCATTGCAGTCGTTGCCGGCCTGCTTGGACTTGGAGGCGTCGCAGGGCTGTCGATCGCGATCGTACAGATCATCGTAATCGTGTTTATCATCCTGTTCATCATTTCGCTCGTGGCAAGCTTCATGCGACGTTGAAGGTAACGGGAAGAAAGACACGGAAAGGCGAGAAGAGAGCGAACAGTCAAAAACAAGAACGAGAAGCGTCGAGCAGGAAAACTACAAGGCGCCAACTTATGGAGGGGTGGTTACGACGATGGTGGATATCGGAGATTTAAAAAAGAAGGGCAAAGAAGTTGTTGGAGATGTAGAGAAGAAGGGAATGGAAGTTGAAGGGGGGATAATTAAGCAAAAGAAGATAACGGAAGGGGAGGTAATTAAGCAAAAGAAGATAGCGGAAGGGGAAGCAGACAAGCAGAGTGAGTAGGAAGAAGTCGATACGAACTCATCCTTAAGTAGCAAATGGCTGTGGGGTCAGTGGACGGCATCTGATGTTAGTTGCTAGACTAACTTGTAATTGCCACGCTTTTGTACTAGCCACAGGTTTTACGCTATAGTCGCTTCCGGTAGGGTATGCCGCGCTAATCGTGGTGTATTTATTAACTAGAGGCGATATCTGTCAAAGGAGGTGATGAGGTATATGGGCGTCATGGACTTAGTATGGCTTGTTATCGTGATTATAGTCATAGTCGTAGTTCTGCGTTTTTTGGGTATCCTCTAAGAGGATTAGACAAGTAACAAACTGTTACTTTCGGTTCCCATAATCTATTCCTTATCTCTTAGCTCGTTATTTCTTTTTTCGATTTCCTTTACGTGCAGGATTTGAATTGCAGGTTACTGCACAACATTATGGAGTTACAGCAT
>CABEAE010000087.1_pt1 | contig 2666 bp, 2 predicted proteins | sample 3132301 | NCBI WGS metagenome assembly CABEAE01 (sample SAMEA5534342, study PRJEB31848) | metagenome | biome: tundra; feature: field; material: soil | place: USA | collected 2013-05 | depth 0.45 m
TCTGACCTTTTTGCCGAGGCGGTAGTTCCTCCCGGAGCTAAGCTTCTGGCTGTGCATAACAGTACCAACCAGTTCATAGGACCCCAGGTAACCAACGACGAGAACTTCACCGTCTTTTCGTCGCGATTCATCTTACAGCCCTATTCAACGACACGCATCACGTATCTCTACACGCTGCCGGACAGGGTTTATGAAAACGGCATAGGATCGCACTACGATCTTAACGTCATAAAGCAAGGGGGCATCGATCGCTATACCCTCAATGCCAGCGTCCAACTCCCTGCGGGCGCGGAGCTGATTCACGCTGAGAACGTCGGGTCGAACCTTGTGTTCACCGACGACGCGCACGCAAGCGTGGTGTACAGGTAGCGGGGGAGTCGGAGCAGGTACCCATGAATAGAAAACAACTGGTTGTGGTGGTCATCGTCATTCTGCTCATCGCAGTCGGCTTAGCAGCAAGCATGGGGACGTTTCTCGCCACGACCCCGACCAAAGAGGCGACTTATAAAGCTCCGGCTTCGGCAGTGCGCGCCTCGTTGGGCACAACCGCAAGCAGTGACACGATCTCGTTGCGGCTCAATAGTGTCAGCGATACGTCGAACCCGGCAACGCGCGACACATGGGTCAAATTCAACAACGAATCCGCCAACGTCACCTATAAAATGTCGTTGACGCCGCCTCCTGGCGAGCGCTACCTTATCGCAAACATCACCGTGACGAATGTGCGACCTACGAATGTTCACTTCAGCGACACCGCTTTTGCAGTGCTCACTGCCAACAACACCGCGTATTATTCCAACTATGCCGTCTGTAACCAAAACTGTTCGCGCGCTCTTGAAAACCGTACGCTCAGCGCGGGCTTCACGAGCGACCTCTATGTGCTCTTCGCTGTCCCGGCGGGGACCACCGCAGACAAAGTTGTATACACGGCGTCGAACCCACCGATCGTGATGTCAGCGGTCTGAAACGATGTTGCGGATTTCTGTTCATCTGAAATGATTAACGGCTTTTTAGACTGCGAATATTATACTAGTGAGCGTCACGACATGCCGGTAATTGTGAGCTGCGAGATTCTGCTGGCAGCCAAAAAGAAGTAGTGCGAAACAAAGGATAGGATGTTTGCAGCCTTAACGTTGGTCTCAAGTAACTCCTTGTATCCGGCGTAACTCGTTAAGACGTCCGTTTTCCCTTCTGGCAAGGGTCGCCCGGTCTCCAGATTCAATGATCTAGCCATCTTCAAGCACATAGATGAACTTGCTACAGGCTTAGACACGGATCATCGCCAATTCATTAGCGCCACGCCAATGCGAACTTAAGATTTACCTTCGTCGAATCGAGCGGCTTATGCTTCTTAGAAAGGATGTAACGCTCTTTATTTGGTGCCGCGTGAGCGAAAAACGCACTATCGAAACAAAGCAACGCTAAAAGCGAATAAATTCGGACAGTATATATATAGAGATCACAATTTTATTCGATACCGAGGCAGGCGCTCGTTTTACAGCTCTTGACAGAGGGGAGACGTCTTATTGCAGGTGACGAACGACTCAGAAATTACCGCTAGGACTGACATAGGGCGGATTACTGTAGAGTCAATCCCCGAAAGCGCGATCACGTATGCGTGTCCCGACTGCTATGCAGAAGGGTATTCACCTGCGTCAATACAGCATACCTCGACGTGCCCACGGTCCAATAATCACGACGGAAAACGCTAACGAGAGCAAACGGCGTTAATAAGAGCAGAGAGCGTTGCAGTCGTGCCCGTATGCCTTCAAGAACCTATCGCGTTGACAGGGGGTTCAATCGGCGTGACCCGCAATCCATGTCAGCCTGTTGCCTGTCGAGTAAATATGAAGTATCTTTTACGTCTGTAGTTCACCTTGATCAGAGAACTACGATGACACCGGTCTGCAGATGACCGTAATGTCCTGTTCTTCGCAATGCGTTTCTTCAATAACCGTTGCCACGTCAGCATGTTCGGTGTAAGCACACGCAATCAGGCTACACAACGGACAACCGATCTGCTCGCACACTTGCGGAGCATCTTCCCGAAGCGATTCACACATGCGTGCGTACGACGTATTGTGCAAACGCACGCTCAGCCTGCCGTCGTTTTCTGAAACGGTAACCTTGTCAGCGAGTTCAAGGCCCTTTACCAAGACGTCCTGAAGGCTCTCTGCAAAGGACGCGTTACCCCCCTGTTCGCTTGCCTCGGTGAGCTCCTCAGCGCTTTCAGCGCCCGTGGGTGGAGCTTTCCAGTCCGCTTTCAGATCCTCGCTCGTATGTCGAAATAGGTGGTAGCCCAGCGGCTTGAGCAGGATGCCCTCCTGAGCGGGCTCCGCAAGGTCAATAAGAAACGCCCGGTCTTCGGCGAGACGAGCCTGTGCCGGCACGTCGAACTCCTGCCGCAGCGGTATGAACACTTTGACGGTGGTGCCCGTGCGCGACGAGGGGAGGTACACCCCTTTGTTCTTGACCCGCAGATCTCGCAGCAGGTCGTCAACGACGGTGACGCTGCTCAAATTGAGGTCTTCAGCCACCTTCTGATTGATGAAGCGCTCGGTGTTAAGGAACATGGTCACCGCGCCGACAAACAGCGCCCCGATGCCGACCATCATCAGGACGTTGGCGATGGGCGATATATTGTACGAGGGGTACGCCACAAGCGT